>Ga0209254_10000045_pt1 | contig 72563 bp, 68 predicted proteins | sample FrelakmetDIP11DI_FD_187148 | JGI IMG/M metagenome (GOLD analysis project Ga0209254, IMG submission 187148) | Freshwater lake sediment microbial communities from the University of Notre Dame, USA, for methane emissions studies - DIP11 DI (SPAdes)... | ecosystem: Environmental > Aquatic >...
GAGCTGGTGGCCGAGGCAGATGCCGAACACGGGAATGTCCGTGGTCGCGAGGATGGTCCGGATCGCCTCGACGGCGTATTCGCAGGGTTCCGGATCGCCCGGTCCGTTGGAGAGGAACACGCCGTCCGGCCGGGTCGCGAGCACCTCGGCTGCCGGCGTCTGCGCGGGATACACCGTGACCGCGCAACCGCGGTCGATGAGCATGCGCAGGATGTTGCGCTTCACGCCGTAGTCGTAGGCCGCGACGCGGAAGCGCGGCCTCTCGAACAGCGGATGCCCCTTGCCGAGCCGCCAGCTCGCCTCGGTCCATTCGTAGGGGGCGCGAGTCGTAACCACCTTCGCGAGATCCATGCCCGCCATGCCGGGAAAGCCCCGCGCCCGCTCCAGCGCCTCGGCCTCGTCGATGCGGCCGGCCATCACGCAGCCCGCCTGGGCGCCCTGCTCGCGCAGGATGCGGGTGAGCCGGCGCGTGTCGATGTCGGCGATCCCCACCACGTTGCGCGCGCGCAGATAGTCGGCCAGGCTCTGCTGCGCGCGGAAGCTCGAGGCGCGCAGCGGCAGGTCGCGGATCACGAGACCGGCGGCCCGGATGGAGTCGGACTCCTCGTCCTCGGCGTTGGTGCCGGTGTTGCCGACGTGCGGATAGGTCAGCGTGACGATCTGGCCGCAGTACGACGGGTCGGTGAGGATTTCCTGGTAGCCGGTGATGGCTGTATTGAAGACGACCTCGCCCACGGAAACGCCTTCGGCGCCGATGGCAGCGCCGCGGAAAAGGGTGCCGTCGGCGAGCGCAAGGAGAGCGGGCGGGGCAGCGACGGTCACGGCGGAGGTCTTTTGCAAAAAACGGGACGGGCAGCGGCGCCCATCCCGTCTCGAATTTTTGAATTATAACCGAGCGTCCCGGAGCGGGTCCTCGCGGCCGCCCCCGAGCGGGCCGACGTCGCTACCCGTTCGCCGCCTTGAGGGTGAGGCGCTCCACGACAGGCTTGCCGCGCGACTTCCCCACGAGCTTGCCGTCGATGACGCCGTTGGCCGCACGGCCGACGAACTCGCGCTCCTCGGCACCCGCGCCGAAGCGGAAGCGCAGCTCCTCGCCGATCATCCGGACGCGCTCGAAGTCGCCCGCGAAGCTGCCCGAGCGCACCACGCCGCTTACGAACTGGTACCGCTGCTTGAATGCGAACTCCCACGCGCGATCGCCGGCGGTGCCGCGCCACACGCCTTCGACGCGCGCCGGCACCACCCAGTAGTACACGTGGCTCAGGCCCGGATTGCCGACCTTCTTCTCCGGAACGTCGATATCCTTGCGCTGGTCGGGAAGCCAGTCGCCCATGTGGTAGTCGTGCGCCACCACGCGCGTCCCGGGCTTCAGCGCGAGGATCTTGGGACGCAGGCGCAGGTTCATCTCCGGCAGCAGGTAGCTGGTGACCACCGTGGCCTGCGAGAGGTCGGTTTCGAAAAGATTCTGCTCGCGGAAGGTCGCGCGGTCGGCCACCTTCTCGCGCTCGGCGAGCTGGCGCGCCTGCATCAGCAGCACGCGGTCGAGCTCCACGCCGAGGGCGCGCGCACCGCGCTTCGCCGCGGTCACCACCACGCGCCCGTCGCCCGAGCCCAGGTCGATCAGCACGTCGTTGGCGCCGACCTGGGCCATGTCGAGCATGGTGTCCACCACCACCTGCGGCGTCGGCACGTACACGACGTCGCCGACGCCTTGCTGCGCGGCGGCCGGCGCAGCCGCCAGCGCCGCGGCGAACGCGAGCAGCGCGAGGCGCGAATCCGCCCTAGCGCAGGCCCAGGACATCGCTCATGTCGTACAACCCGGGCGCGCGGCCGTGCACCCAGCGGGCCGCGCGCAACGCGCCGGCCGCGTAGGTCATGCGGCTGCCCGAGCGCACCGTCACCTCCACGCGCTCCCCCTCGCCCGCGAACATGACGGTGTGCTCGCCGACAATGTCGCCGCCGCGGATGGCATGGAAGCCGATCGCCTTGCGGTCGCGCGCGCCGGTGTCGCCCACGCGACCGTGCACGGCGTCGCGCGCGAGATCCCGTCCCAGAGCCGCCGCGACGACCTCGCCGAGCCGCAGCGCCGTTCCGGAGGGCGCATCGACCTTGTGGCGATGGTGTGCCTCGATGATCTCGACGTCGTAGCCTTCGCCCAGGATGCGCGCGGCGACTTCGGCAAGCCTGAAGACCACGTTCACGCCGATCGCGAAGTTCGGCGACAGCACGATCGGGATGCGCCTCGCGGCCGCGGCGATCGCGGCCTTCTGCTCCGGCGAGAACCCGGTGGTCCCGATCACCGCCGCGCAGCCGCCCGCCACGCAGCGGTCGAGATGCGCCATGGTGCCTTCGGGCCGGGTGAAGTCGACGATGCAATCGGAGCCGGAGATCCCCGCAGCGATGTCGGACGAAATCGCCACGCCGGTCGTGCGGCCGAGCGCCTCGCCGGCATCGCGCCCGATGCCCGGCGCGCCAGCCAGGTCGAGCGCGGCGGCGAGCGCGAGATCGCCGGCCGCGAGCACGCCCTCGATCAGCGTCCGGCCCATGCGGCCGCCCGCACCCGCGATGGCCACGCGGATCACGGCTTGCCCGCCGGGGCCTCCGGCGCCGGGACGATGTCGCCCTCCATGCGCGCGAGCTGGCCGTTGCCGTCGAAGATCACCGTGAGCAGGCGCTGCTCCAGCGGCGAGTGGCGGTTGCGCTGGCGCATGAACACGTAGTCCCAGCGGTCCTGGTGGAACACGTCGTTGATGAGCGGGGTCCCGAGCGCGAAGCGGACCTGGTCCTTGCTCATGCCGGGCTTGATCTGCGCCACCATGTCCTGGGTGACGTAGTTGCCCTGCTGGATTTCCATCCGGTAAGGCGCGAGCGGATTGCCGCCGCAGCCGGCGAGCACGCTCGCGGCGAGCAACAGCGCGGACAGGACGCGATGGAAGGACATGGGAGGGCGCATCGGCACGCGCGTTCTCAGCGACGCGTAAAGCCGATATGATACCCAAAACGTTTCCCCCTCCCGCCGTGCCCCACTCCAGCACCGACCTGCGCACCATCGGACTCAAGGCGACGCTGCCTCGCCTGAGGATACTGGAGCTGTTCGAACGATCCGCAGTGCGCCACCTGTCCGCCGAGGATGTCTACAGGCTGCTGATCGGCGAGAACATGGACATCGGCCTCGCGACGGTCTACCGCGTGCTCACCCAGTTCGAACAGGCCGGTCTGCTGCAGCGGCACCACTTCGAGTCGGGCAAGGCGGTGTTCGAGCTGAACGACTCCAGCCATCACGACCACCTCGTCTGCCTGCAGTGCGGGCGCGTCGAGGAGTTCTACGACGCCGAGATCGAGAAACGCCAGGGACGGATCGCGCGCGATCGCGGCTTCGCGCTGCGCGAGCACTCGCTGCATCTCTATGTCGAGTGCGTGAAGCCCGACTGTCCGCATCGGCCCGCTGCGGGCAGGAGCGAGAACCCCTGACGCGGCGGAGCGCGGCGCGCGCCGCGCAGGAAAGATCCTGGAAGCCTTCCTCACGTCGGTAGTGCTGGTGACGGTCGCGGAGATCGGCGACAAGACCCAGCTTCTGTCGTTCGCGCTGGCCGCCCGGCTGCGCCGGCCGGTTCCCATCATCCTGGGCATCCTCGTGGCGACGCTCGCCAATCACGCGCTCGCCGGATCCGCCGGGGTCTGGCTCGCGGGCTTCCTGTCCCCGGAGGTGCAGCGGTGGATCACCGCCCTGGCGTTCTTCGCCTTCGCGCTCTGGGCGCTGGTTCCCGACAAGCTCGATGCCCCGGCCGACGCGCCGCTGCGCAGCGCCTTCGTCACCGCCACGGTGGCGTTCTTCATCGCAGAGATGGGCGACAAGACCCAGCTCGCGACCATCGCCCTCGGTGCGCGCTACGAGGCGCTGGTCGCGGTCGTGCTGGGCACCACGCTCGGGATGATGATCGCCAACGTGCCGGCGGTGCTGGTGGGCGACAAGCTCTCGAGCCGCATCGACATGAAGCTCGTGCGGCGCATCGCGGCGGCCACCTTCGCGCTCACCGGAGTGGCCGCGCTGGTGTGAGGCCCGGCGTCGTAGTGGACCGGCACAATGCGCAACTCGAACGAAAGGCAAGGCATGGACCTGATTCTGTGGCGGCACGCGGAGGCGGAAGAGGGGCTCCCCGACGCCGGGCGCAAGCTCACCAGGCGCGGCCGCCGCCAGGCGGCGGACATGGCGGCCTGGCTGCGGCCGCGTCTGCCGCGCCGAGCCGCGGTGATCGCCAGCCCGGCGGTGCGCACGCAGGCCACCGCGGAGGCACTCGACCTGCCGTTCGAGACCGAAAGGCGCATCGGAGTGGGCGCATCGGCGGCCGACGTGCTCGGCGCCATCGGCTGGCCCGACCGCGGCGAGACGGTGATCGTGGTGGGCCACCAGCCCACGCTCGGCCGGGTGGCGGCGTTGCTGCTCGCCGGCAAGGAAGCGGAGTGGTCGGTGCGCAAGGGCGCCATCTGGTGGCTGACGACGCGCCACCGTGAGGACACGCAGCAGGTGATCCTGCGCGCCGCGATCGTACCGGACCTGCTGTAGACGCTACGCTGCTTCGGCCTTGCCAGCGGCCGCGCCGCGCAGCTCCAGGCCCATGCCGAGCGCGCGCCACTCGTCGGCCTCGGCCTCGAGCGCGGCCGCGGTGAGCGGATGGTCGTCCAGCCATCCCGGCGGCAGGGTGAGTACGAAGCCGGCATCGGTAGCGCGGCTGCCGATGGGCGGCAGGTCGAAATCGACCCGCGCCCGGTAGAGCACGGCCGCGACGCGCAGCGCGAATACAAGGAGCCAGTCGGCGGACTTGGCCGGCAGGCCCTCCATCTTGCCGAGCTTGCCGCGATGCGCGAGCACCAGGCGCGCGAGGCGCGCCTGCTCGTTGCCGGAAAAGCCGGGCATGTCGGCATTGGAGAGGATGTAGGCGGAATGCTTGTGATAGCCGGCCTGGGCGATCACCAGGCCGATCTCGTGCAGCGCGGCGGCCCAGCGGAGCATGAGGACGTCGGCCTCCGAGGCGCGCGGCGCGAGCTGGCCGAGCAGCCGCTCGGCGAGGGCCTGCACGCGCTCGGCCTGCGCGTGATCCACCTCGTGGCGGCGCATGAAGACCCGTACCGTGGCGTCGCGCTGGTCGTGGTGCTGCACCCGTCCGAGCAGATCGTAGAGCACCCCGGTGCGCAGCGCCCCCTCGGAGACGTCCATGCGCTCGATCGCGAGCGCGTCGAACACCGCGATGAGCACCGCGGCGCCGCCGGCCATGACCGCGGCGCGCTCCTCCTTCACCATCGGCAGCTCGAGACGGGAGGCGTCGCCGGCCTTGAGCAGGTGGGCGCGCAGCCGGTCCAGCCCGTCGCGCGTGATGCCCTGGTCGCTCCACCCCGCGAGCCGGAGCGTCGCGGCGATGGTCTTCACCGTGCCCGAGGAGCCGACCGCCTCGTCCCAGCCGGCGCGGCGGTAGGCGCGCACGATGCGCTCGATCTCGGTGGAGGCGGCCAGCTCGGCCCGGCGCATGCCCGACTTGTCGATGCGCCCGTCGGGAAAGAAGCGCAGCGTCCAGCTCACGCAGCCCATCGGCAGGCTTTCCATCAGCTCCGGCTCGAAGCCGGTGCCGATGATGAACTCGGTCGACCCCCCGCCGATGTCGACCACCAGCCGCCGCTGCCGCGACGGCGGCAGCGAGTGGGACACGCCCAGGTAGATCAGCCGCGCCTCCTCCCGGCCGAACACCACCTCGATGGGAAACCCAAGCGCGGCCTGCGCCTCGGCGAGGAACGAGCCGGCGTTCTTGGCCACGCGCAGGGCGTTGGTGCCCACCGCCCGCACCGCGCCCGGCGGAAAGCCGCGCAGCCGCTCGCCGAAGCGCGACAGGGCGTCGAGCGCGCGCAACTGGGTGGCGCGGTCGAGCTTCTTGTCGCGGGTCAGGCCGGCGCCCAGGCGCACCGGCTCGCGCAGGCTGTCCAGCGGATAGACCTGGTCGTCCACCACGCGGCCGATCTGCAGGTGGAAGCTGTTCGAGCCGAGGTCGACGGCGGCGAGACTGTCGTAGGTCAAGAGGGCAATGTGGCGGGCACGGTCGGCAGTAACCTTACCACCCGCATCGAGCCTCCGGGGGGGCGTGCCGCTCACGACCGGACAGCGCGCTCCATCTCGGCTACCGTGACGTGGCGGACGTCGTAACCGCGGGTGACGTACACCACGTACTCCGAGATGTTCTTCGCGTGGTCGCCGATGCGCTCCAGCGACTTCGCCACGAAGACCATCTCGATGGCGGGCGAGATGGTGCGCGGATCCTCGATCATGTAGGTGAGGAGCTGCCGCAGCACCGCGTGGAAGTGCTCGTCCACGCGCGCGTCGTCCTTCTGGATCGCGACCGCGTCGCTGTCCTCGACGCGCGCGAAAGCGTCGAGGGCGCGCTTCAGCATGTCGATCACGATGCCCGCGATCACCTCGATCTCGGCGAACCCGTGGCGCAGGCGCTCGCGGGCGGCCAGGCGCTGCGCGGTGAGCGCGATCTTCTTCGCCTCGTCGCCGATGCGCTCCAGGTCGGTGACCGTCTTGGAGGCGGCCATCACCAGGCGCAGGTCGATGGCGGCCGGGAAGCGCCGCGCCAGCACCTGCGACAGCAGGGCGTCGATGCGGCGCTCCATCTCATTGACGCGCGCCTCCTCGGCTATGACCTTGCTGACGTGACGCGCACCATCAACGCGCAACGCCTCCATGGCATAGCGGATCTGGTACTCGACCAGCCCCCCCATCTCCAGGACGAGAGTGCGCAGCCTGTCGAGGTCCTCGTCGAAGACTTTCGAGGTATGGGGTGTCTGTTGCACGACGGAGCCTCCTAGACGGTTGTAAGGTTAACGCCCGAAGATGACGGTTTGGTGACGCTGTCACCAGGCGGTAATATGAACGCAATAATGTCTTTTCGCGGTGCAATGCACGCTCGTTGATGCTCATGAAGATTCCTCCCCCCTCCCGGCACGCCCGCGCGCACTTCCTCAACCGGGAACTCGGCATCCTCGCCTTCCAGCGCCGGGTGCTGGCACAGGCAGAAGACGTGAACGTGCCGTTGCTGGAACGGCTGAAGTTCCTGTGCATCGTCTCCTCCAATCTCGACGAATTTTTCGAGATCCGCGTCTCCGGGATCAAGGAACAGCTCCGCCTCAACGCGCCGGCCACCGAGCCGGACGGGATGACGCCGCGGGAGGTCTTCCAGGCGATCAGCGTCGAGGCGCACGACATCGTTTCACGTCAGTACCGGCTGCTGAACGAGACCCTGCTGCCCGGACTCGCCCGCCAGGGAATCCGCTTCCTGCGGCGCACCGAGCTCGACGAGCCGCAGGCTGCATGGGTGAAGGAATACTTCTTCCGCGAGGTGATGCCGGTGCTCACGCCCATCGGGCTAGACCCGGCGCACCCCTTCCCGCGGGTGTTCAACAAGAGCCTGAACTTCGCAGTCCAGCTCGAGGGGCGCGACGCCTTCGGCCGCGACTCCCGGGCCGCCATCGTGCAGGCCCCGCGCATCCTGCCGCGCATGATCAAGCTGCCGCCGGAGGTGGTGGGCGGCAGCCAGAGCTCGTTCATCTTCCTCACCTCCATCCTGCACGCGCACGTCAAGGAGCTGTTTGCCGGGATGAACGTGCTCGGCTGCTACCAGTTCCGCGTGACGCGCAACAGCGACCTCTTCGTCGACGAGGAGGACGTGAAGGACCTGCGCCGCGCGCTGCAGGGCGAGCTCCCGCAGCGCCATTTCGGCGACGCCGTGCGGCTCGAGGTGGCCGACGCCTGTCCGCCGGAGATGGTCGACTTTCTCCTGCAGCAGTTCGACCTCGGGCCCGAGGATCTCTACCGCGTGAACGGCCCGGTGAACCTGGTGCGGCTGATGCAGGTGCCGGGGCTGGTGGACCGCGACGACCTCCTCTACCGGCGCTTCCTGCCGGGGGTGCCCAAGCGGCTGCAGAAGCGCGCCGACCTGTTCGAGGCGATCCGCGACGGCGACATCCTGCTGCACCATCCTTTCGAGTCGTTCACCCCGGTGCTGCAGTTCCTGCAGCAGGCGGCGCTCGACCCGCAGGTGGTGGCGATCAAGCAGACGGTCTACCGGACCGGCGCCGACTCGGCGCTGATGGAGGCGCTGATGAACGCCGCGCGCAACGGCAAGGAGGTGACGGCCGTCGTGGAGCTGAAGGCGCGCTTCGACGAAGAGGCCAACATCAACTGGGCGGCGCGCCTCGAGGAGGTCGGCGCGCACGTCGTGTACGGCGTGGTCGGCCACAAGACCCACGCCAAGGCGATGATGGTGGTGCGGCGTGAGGAGGGCAAGCTGCGCCGCTACGTCCACCTCGGCACTGGCAACTACCATCCCCGCACCGCGCGCCTCTACACCGATTTCGGCCTGTTCACCTGCCACGAGGAGATCGCCTCGGACGTGAACGAGGTCTTCATCCAGCTCACCAGCCTCGGCAAGGCCGGCAAGCTGCACCACCTCTGGCAATCGCCGTTCACGCTGCACGCGCGCGTCATCGAGGCGATCCGCAACGAGGCGAAGCATGCACGCGCGGGAAAACCGGCCGCCGTCATCGCAAAGATGAACGCGCTGCTCGAGCCCGAGACCATCGAGGCGCTGTACGAGGCCTCGCAGGCCGGCGTGAAGATCGACCTCATCGTGCGCGGCGTGTGCGCGCTGCGGCCCGGCATCGCCGGCCTGTCGGAGAACATCCGCGTGCGCTCGGTCGTCGGCCGCTTTCTGGAGCACCACCGCATCTTCTACTTCCGCAATGGCGGCGCCGAGGACGTGTACCTCTCCAGCGCCGACTGGATGGACCGCAACTTCTTCCGCCGCATCGAGCTGTGCTTCCCGGTGCTCGATCGCAAGCTGAAGGCGCGCGTGATCAAGGAAGGCCTGCGCAACTACCTCGCCGACAATACCCAGGCCTGGGAGATGAACGCCGACGGCGGTTACGCGCGCCGGCGGCCCGGCAAGACGCGCCACAACGCCCAGATCGAGCTCCTCGAGCAGCTCGGCGCGGTGGCCGAGTAGCCCGGGCCCGCTCTCAGGCGGCCTCGCTGACCGCCGCCGCCGAGTCCCCGAGATAGTGACGCGCGTGGCGGCCGGAGACCCGCGCCACGGGCAGCAGGATCGGCAGGTCCGCGGTGTTGAAGTCCGGATCCCACGCCGGCTCCCCGCAGACATACGCCCCCATGCGCAGATAGCCCTTCACCAGGGGCGGCGGCTCCGCTGACGCGCCGTCTGCGAGCTCCGCCACGGGCAGCGGGCAGCGTGCGAAGGTACGGTACTCGGGCGGCGCGAGATGGGTCGTCTCGAGCCGCCGGTAGAGATTGGCCGCGGCGCGACCGCCGTCGGCCATGCCAATGCTCGCGCAGCCGATCAGGAAGCGATGGCCGCCCCGGACCATGTACCGTGCCAGTGCCGCCCAGAGCAGCGCGATCGCGGGACCGGTGCGGTAGTCCGGATGGATGCACGAGCGGCCCAGTTCCACCAGCCCGGGACGCAGGTGCGCCAGGCGCGAGAGATCGAACTCCTGCTCCGAGTAGTAGCCGCCCGCGGCTGCCGCGCGCTCGGGGCGCAGGATGCGATAGGTCCCCACCACCTCGCCGGTCGCGGGATCCCGCACCAGCAGGTGATCACAGAATGGATCGAAGCGATCCTCATCGAGGCCCGGCCGGCGGCAGGGCAGCCGCGCCCCCATCTCCTCGGCGAACACCGCGTAGCGCAGGCGTTGCGCGTCTTCCACGTCCGACGGCGTCATCGCCAGCCCGACCGACAGGCGCGCGCGCCCCCCTTCCCCGCATTCGACCCCTTCCGTGAGCATGCGCTCTCCCGGTTGCAGAATCGGGCGCCACGTTAGGCGGGGGTCGTGACGGCGGGTTGACGGGTCGGTGAAATGTTGATGACACCCGCAAAACAAGTCATCGCGCGTGCTACATTCCGCGCGCTTTTTCAAGTGGAGCGCGAAGCGGCGCACATGGACCAGAGACGCAGCGACGCGGGGGCGCGCGCCGAGCCGCACGGCGAGAGCCCGTTCAAGGGCAAGACCGGGCTGCGCCGCCTGATGAATGCCACCCGGTACTCCCTGCATGGGTTCGCCTCGGCGTACCGACACGAGGACGCCTTCCGGCAGGAGGTGCTGCTCGCCGCGGTGATGATTCCGCTCGCCCTGGTGCTGGACGCAGCCGCGATCGGCAAGGCGCTGATGATCGCCTCGGTGCTGCTGGTGCTGATCGTGGAATTGCTCAACTCCGCCATCGAGGCCGCCGTCGACCGCATCTCGCTCGACCGCCACCGGCTCTCGAAGCGCGCCAAGGACATCGGGAGCGCCGCGGTGTTCCTCTCGCTGGTGAACGTCGCCTGCGTGTGGGGGCTGGTGCTCTTCGGCTGACGCCGCGCGCGGAACTCGTTCCGCGCCGGGCCCTTGTCACCGAATGTTCAAGCAAGCTTCATAGTGGGGTCATGCGTCCGGCCCACTCTCGCAGTGCATGGATGCGCGGAAACCCGTTCGACGCTCGCTGCGCCTCGCGGTCGTCACCGAGACCTACCCGCCGGAAGTGAACGGCGTGGCACGCACCATCGGCATCATGGTCGAGCACCTGCATGCCCGCGGCCACCGCATCCAGCTGGTGCGGCCGCGCCAGGGCCGCGCCGACGCCCCCGCCGAGCGCGAGCGCCTCGACACGGTGCTGCGCCCCTCGCTGCCCATTCCGCGCTACAGCGAGTTGCGCATGGGCCTGCCCGCCAAGCGCGCGCTGCTGCGCGAATGGCGCATGCGCCCGCCGCAGGTGGTGCAGATCGTCACCGAAGGCCCGCTCGGCAGCTCCGCGCTCGCCGCCGCGAAGACGCTCGGCATCCCGGTGGCCACGGAGTTCCACACCAACTTCCACAGCTACAGCCGGCACTACGGCCTCGGTCTCTTCACCAATCTCGTGGCGGGCTACCTGCGCCGCCTCCACGGCAAGGCGGACGTCACCATGGTGCCTACCGCCGAGCTCGCCGGACAGCTTCTGGCCGCCGGGTACCGTGGCAACCTGCGTGTGGTCGGCCGCGGTATCGATACTTCGGTGTTCGGCCCTGCGCGGCGGAGCGACGACCTGCGGCGCGAGTGGGGCGCGGGCCCGCGCGACACCGTTGCGCTCTACGTCGGGCGGCTCGCGCCGGAAAAGAATCTGCGGCTCTTTCTCGAGGCCGCCTCCGCCATGCGGGCAGCCGACGCCGCGGTCCGGGCCGTCGTTGTGGGCGACGGACCGGAAGGGCGGCCGATGCGCGCGGCGCACCGCGACGTGTTCTTCGCGGGCATGCGCACCGGTGCCGACCTGGCGCGCCACTACGCGTCCGCCGACGTGTTCGTGTTCCCGAGCATGACCGAGACGTTCGGAAACGTGACCACGGAGGCGCTCGCCAGCGGTCTCGCGGTGGTCGCGTTCGACTACGCCGCGGCGCGGCAGTACATCCGCCACGGCGAAAGCGGTCTGCTCGCGCCGTTCGGCGACCGGAGGCGCTTCATCGAGCTCACCCAGGACGCGGCTGCCGATCCGGGCCTGCGCGCGAAGCTCAAGTCCGGCGCGCTCGACGCCGCGCGGATGCTCTCCTGGGAATCCGTGGTGAACGAGCTGGAAGGCATCCTGACCGAGCTCGCCTCGCGCCACGGACCCGCGGGTGCCGGAGCGCCCTCGGCCCTGGGCATGAAACCGGATGCGACCCTCTAGCGCCCGGCTCAACCACCGCCTTGCCACGCTGACCGCGTGGGACGCGTCGCTCGCGCTGACCGCGAACAACTGGTCCGAGGTCGCGTGGCTGCGAGGGCTGCTGCGCGCGGTCAGCCGCCTCGGGGACGGCGTGTTCTGGTACGCGCTGATGGTCGCGCTGCTCGCCGCCGGGGGCCAGGTCGCGCTGGTGCCGGTCGCGCAGATGGTGGTCGCGGGCGCCGCCGGCGTGCTGGTCTACAAGCTGCTCAAGCGGCACACGCTGCGGCCGCGGCCCTACCAGGTCCGCACCGACATCCGCCTGTGCGGCGAGCCGCTCGACCAGTTCAGCTTCCCCTCGGGCCATACGCTGCACGCGGTATCGTTCACGTTCATCGTCCTTCACCACTTTCCCGCGCTCGCGCCCCTGCTGTTGCCTTTCGCCGCGCTGGTGGCAATGTCGCGCGTGGTGCTCGGCCTGCACTACCCGAGCGACGTGCTCGCGGGCGCCACGCTGGGCGCGCTGATCGCCGCGGCGAGCTTCGCGCTGGTGTAGCCGGCCGGGCAGTGCGCGTGCCCGGGAGGCTAGAATCCTGGTCGTCCGACAATAGAAGAAGCGCTCAATGCAGGGAGGATCACGCGCCGCGGCGCTCGCCGCCGCGATGGCGCTTGTGCACACGCCGGCCTGGGCCGCGCGGCCGTTCAACACCGACGACGCGCGCATTGTCGACCCTGGCGGCTACCAGCTCGAAAGCTTCGTCAAGGACCAGCGGCGCGAGAGCGAGACCGAGTACTGGTTCCTGCCGGCCCACAACTTCGGCGGCGCGCTGGACCGCATGGAGTGGACGCTGGGCGGCAACGTCGTGCACTCCGACGCCCTCAGCAACTCCAATCTCGTCATCGTGCAGGTGAAGACGCTGCTCAAGCCGCTGCCCGAAGACGGATGGGGCCTCGCTCTGACGGTCGGCGCGGGGCGGCTGAAGCCCGGCGTCGCCGAGGCTGTGCCGACGCCGAGCGGTCCCGCGGACGTGCCCGATGGCCAGTCCTCCAGCCAGTCGCGCGTCAATCCCTTCTTCAACCTCATCGCGAGCCTGTCGCTCGCCGGGGGGCAGTTCGTGTTCCACGGCAACGCCGGGATGGCGCGCGAGACGCGCGAGGACTTCACCCAGCGCACCTGGGGACTCGGCGTCGAGATGTTCGGCCTGTGGCGCGCCTATCCGATCGCCGAGATCTACGGCCTCTCGGGCGAGAAGCCGGGCACGCAGGTGGGCGTGCGCTGGTGGGCGATCCCGAACCGCTGGCAGATCGATGGCACGCTCGGCTGGCAGTCGGCGGATCCGCAGAACCGGCGCTGGGTATCCGTCGGCCTGCGGCTGCTCTGGTGAGCGCGGACTACTTCCCGCGCCAGTAGGGCTTTTCCGCGGCGAAGCCCGCCCACGCGTTCCGAAAGCGCGCGAGCTCGTGCATGGCGACCGCGCCGAACCATCCGCGCACCAGGCCGGTCACCTCCGGCTGCAGTGCGGCGCGCGCACTCGCTTCGCCGAGCAGCCGGTCCACCACCGCCGCGTCGTTGAGCGCGCCGAGGATCTCCTGGATGCCTGCCAGCGCCTTGGCGTAGCGCACCACCCGTCTGCGCGGATAGAGCGAGGCGAAGAACTCCGCGGCATAGCGCAGCTTCTTCCCCGCGATGCGCACCTCGTGACGCGCCTCGGGCGGCGCGTCGGGCACCGCAGCGCCGCGCTTGCGCAGCTTGCGGTCGCGCCGCTGCAGCACGGCCGCGGCGAACTCGCCCGCCGGCCGGTCGAGCGGATGCACGACCGCGACCGCCGCCGCTGCCGGCGCGTCGCTCGGGGCGGAGGCGTCCGGCGCGGGCGGCACGGCCGCGGTGCGCAGTCCGTCCAGGTCTTCCCGCGCCAGCAGCGCCCCGAGCGACAGGAGCAGCGCCTGGTAACGGCGCGATGCGAGCGCCTCGCGCACGGCGCGGTTGTGCTGCACCCGGAGGCGCGCACCAGTGCGCTGCAACGCATCGATTCCCGGGACCGACGCGAAGGTGGCGGCTAGCGGCGGCAGCGTCTCGGTCATGAAGACGTCCCAGTCGCGCGCCGGGTTCATCTCCGTGCCCAGCCAGCGCAACTCGCCGGCGAGGGGCGCAACCGCCTCGCGGCCGGTCGCCAGAGCGGCCACCGAGAGGCACGAGCGCAGCCGCCGCATGCCGACGCGGAACTGATGGAGATACTCCGGATCGCGCCCGGCGAGCACGCCGGCCTCGTTCGCCTGCATCTGCTCGACGCAGACGCCCATGATGCGGCGTAGCGCGGCGGCGGTCGTCATCGCGGCGTCGAGCGCCACCGCCTGCGCCTTCTGCGGCGGCCCGAGCCGAGCGCCGCGCGCGAGGCGGTAACCGCGCTCCGCCTTGCTCGCGTGGCCGATGCGCGCCGGCACCGCCGCGACGATTGCCGCGGCCACCTCGAAGAGGCGCGCCGCGTCGCCGGCGACCAGTTCGAGCTCCACCTCCGCGATGGGCGCGGTGCGGCGTCCTGCGCGGATCTCGCCGACGTCCATCGCGAGTTCGACCGTCGTGCCGTCCTCGAAGCGCAGCATGCGCGCGCTGCGGCGGAAGTCGGTTGCGAATACCGGCTTCAGCGCGTCGCGAATGCGCGGACGGCGGAAACGGCCGGCGAGCGGCGAGGCATCGATCAGCGCGAGATCCACTCGCGGGCCCGGCACGCTCCACTCGAGCTCCTGCCGCTCGTGCAGGCCGCCGGTCGCGCGGCCGGCGTCCTTCAGCGTCTGCACCCAGGTCGAGCCGCTGCGGCCCGGCCGCTCGCGCAGGCGCAGCGCGACGCGCTCGGCGGCAAGGTCGAACGCCGGCGTGTCGAAGTAAACGTTGTTCAGGGTCTGCGAGCGCACCGGACCGGCGGTCAGCCGGCGCACGGGGTCCAGCCGCGCGATCCGGCGCTGGTCCGCCGGCTCCACCAGCAGCTTGAGCTCGATTTCCATGTCAGCGGCGCCGCGCGGAAAACACGCCCAGTACCTCGGCCACCTGCGCCAGCGCGCGCCGCAGGTGCTCCGCGTCGGCGACCTCGGCGGTGAACTGCATGGTCGCCACGTTGTGCCTGGACAGCGTGTTCACGGCGGTCACGTTGATGCGCTCCCTGGAAAGCACCTCGGAGATATCGCGCAGCAGGCCCTGCCGATCATGCGCCTGCACCGCGATGTCGACGGGAAAGACGCCGCCGCCCTTGGCGCCCCCCCTTTCACCCCAGTCGGCCTCGATCACCCGCTCGGGCTGCTTCGCCACGAGGTCGGCGAGGCTCTTGCAGTCGCGGCGATGCACGGATACGCCGCGCCCGCGGGTGACGAAGCCCGCGATGGGATCGGGCGGCACCGGCTTGCAGCAGCGCGCGAGCTGGGTCATGAGGCGGTCGACCCCCAGGACCATGATGCCCTCGCCGCCCGCCGCGCGGCTCTTTTTCGCCACCAGCTCGTCGGCCTGCTCCGGCTCCGGCCCGGTGAGCGCGACCTGCAAAGCGCGCGGCCCGACCTCCTCGCGCCCCACCGCGGCGAACAGGTCGTCGGTCCTGGCGAAGCCGAGGCTCTGCGCCAACGCCTCCAGGCTCGCGCCGTCGTGGCCGATACGGTGAAGCTCGCGCTCCACGGCGGCGCGGCCTTCGGCCACGGTGCGCGCGAGCTCCTCGGCGTGGAACCACTGGCGCACCTTGTTGCGTGCCCGCGAACTCGCAATGTAGCCGCGCTCGGGATTGATCCAGTCACGGCTGGGCCCGCCCTGCTTGGCGGCGACGATCTCCACGCGCTGCCCGTTCCGCAGCCGGTAGTCGAGCGGCACCATTGCGCCATCGACCTTGGCGCCGCGGCAGCGGTGACCGAGATCGGTGTGCAGCGCGTAGGCGAAGTCCACCGGCGTCGCGCCCTTGGGCAGGTCGAGGACACGGCCCTGCGGGGTGAGGACGTAGACGGTCTCGTCCATCGCGCCGCGCTTGGCGTGCTCGACCCAGTCGGCGGCATCCACCACCTCGTCGCGCCACGCGAGCACCTGGCGCAGCCAGGCGATCTTCTCGTCCATGGGGTCGCGAGCGGGGTCGCCGGTTTTCCCGCGGCGCTCCTTGTAGCGCCAGTGCGCGGCCACGCCGAGCTCGGCATGGCGGTGCATCTCGTGGGTGCGGATCTGCACCTCCAGCGCACGGCCGCCGGGGCCGAACACCGCGGTGTGCAGGGACTGGTAGTTGTTGCCCTTGGGACGCGAGATGTAGTCGTCGAACTCACCCGGCACCGGCTGCCACGCGTTGTGGACGATGCCCAGCGCCGTGTAGCAGTCCTTGACCTCGCCGACCAGCACGCGCAGGCCGCGCACGTCGTAAAGCTCGTCGAAGTCCAGCCCCTTGGCGCGCATCTTGTTCCAGATCGAGAAGATGTGCTTGGGACGGCCCGTGACTTCGGCCTTCACCCCCGCGGCCGCGAGCTCCGCCGACAGCGTCGCGATGGCCTCGGCGATGTAGCTCTCGCGCTCGATGCGCTTCTCGTCGAGCTGCCGCGCGATGTGCTTGTAGGTCTGCGGCTCCAGGTAGCGGAACGCGTAGTCCTCCAGCTCCCACTTGAGCTGCCACACGCCGAGGCGGTTGGCGAGCGGCGCGTACAGGTCGAGCGTCTCCTGCGCGAGCCGCCGGCGCATCTCGTCCGGCGCGTGCGCGAGAAAGCGCAGCGTCTGGGTGCGGCTCGCCAGCCGCAGCAGCACCACGCGGATGTCCTCGACCATGCCGAGCAGCATCTTGCGCAGGATCTCCGCCTGGGCGCCGCGCACCGCCTTGTCGGCCTGCGCGAGCCCGCGGGTCACCACGCGCAGCTTGTTGAGCTTCCAGACGCCTTCGACCAGGGCCGCGACGCCGGAGCCGAACCGCTCCGGCAGCTCGTCCTCCCAGCGCTCGACGTACTCGGGCACGGCAAACAGGACTGCGGCGGCGCGCGCCTCGGCGTCCAGGCGCATGGCCGCCAGCAGCTCGGCAACGCCGACACCGTGGTCGACCGCGGCCTCGCCGGTCCCGAGCACCCGGCCCTCGCAGGCACCGAGCGCATACCGGTGCGCGGCCAGGACGAGTTCGCGGTCCTTGTCGTCGAGAAAGGCAAGCGCTGGCTCGGGAACGCCGTGCGGATCGCGATCGCCGCGGAGAGGAACGACGGAAACCATGATGCGGGCGCGGAAGGCAGGGGAATCATCTTACCCCAGCGCGTCCGCCGCCCGCACGGGGCGCCGGTCGCGGATAATCGACCCATGATCCTTCGCTCGTGGCGGCGCAGACGCGCGCTGGAACGCACCCGCATCGACGATGACGCCTGGAATGGCGTCGTCGCCGGCCTGCCGTTTCTCGCCGGCCTGTCCGCCGACGCAGTGGCGCGGCTGCGCAGCCTGGTCGTGCTGTTCCTGAACGAAAAGGAAATGACCGGGGCAGGCGGCTTCGAGCTCACCGACGCGGTGCGCCTCTCGGTGGCGATCCAGGCCTGCCTGCCGGTGCTCGAACTCGGGCTCGACCCCTGGTACGACGGCTGGGTGGGCATCATCGTCTACCCGTCCGAGTTCCGCGTGCGCCGCGAGGAGATCGACGAGGACGGCGTGCTGCACGAATGGGACGACGAGATCTCCGGCGAAGCCTGGCCGGGCGGTCCGGTGGTGCTCTCCTGGGAGGACATCGGGCTCGCCGACGGCGGCTACAACGTGGTGATCCACGAGTTCGCCCACAAGATCGACATGCGGTCCACCGGCGGCGACGCCGAAGGCTATCCGCGACCGCATGCCGACATGGACGCCAGGCAGTGGGAGGACACCCTGGAGTCGGCCTATGCGCGCTTCCGCGGCATGGTCGACCGCGGCCGCGAGACCCTGCTGGATCCGTACGGCGCGGAGCATCCGGCGGAGTTCTTCGCCGTCGCCACCGAGGCGTTCTTCACCGACCCGCACGGGCTGATCGAGGAGTTCCCGCGGCTGTACGAGCAGCTGCGCCGCTTCTACCGCCAGCATCCGGCGGCTCGCCTGCCGCCGCTGGAGCGCGCGGCCGGCACAGGCACGTCCGAAGACTAGAACCTATCTCATAATCCCACGCGAGGCGCGCCTGACCGCAGGACGCGCTCGAATGGCGAGAGATCGAGACCCGCCATTGACACCGGAATCAACGGTTCTCCCGGGTCTTGGGGACGCGATGCAGCAGCATGCGCAGGACAAAGGCGAGGCCGGCCGCGGCGAGCAGGTGCTTGAGGGTGTGGCCGGAGACGAGCTGCCCGAACGCGAAAATCGGCTCGTCGAGCGCCTCTGCGACCTTGGCCACTCCATAGAGCGCCAGTCCGGCAAAGAGGTCCCGCCCGCGGGTGTAGCGGGACGGAAAGAGCGCCAGGATCAGCAGCGCGACCAGGATGGAATAGCCCTGGAACAGCGCGTAGGGCATGAGATTGCCCGCCCCCATGTGTTCGCTGACCAGCCAGTAGACCAGGGTCGCGACGCCCACCGCAACGGCCACGTAAAGCACCGGCTGAGCGGCGCGCCGGTCGATGCGCTCACCCGCCATCGCGCCGATCAGGGCGCCGAAGCCGATCACCATCGGCAGCCGGTCCCAGAACAGCGTGTCGTTGTTCGGGTCGAGGTGGTAGTACGCCGAGCCCACGGCGATCAACGCGGTGGCGACGAACAGCACCCGGTAAGCGAACACCTCCTCGGCATGCTCGAACATCCCCGGGCGCGGACGCCGCAGCGCCGCCATGCCCCACAGACCCACCACCAGGAACGCGGCGTTGGAGACGGTGTTGGCGAAGTTCGGAATGCCGAAGCAGGTGCGCGCGTCGGCGAAGAGGTGGTACTCCAACGGCTGCGGAAACGGCGGGACGAGAAACGCGGCGATCACCGTGATGGCCGTAATGGCGTAGATCACCCACAGCCGGCCCCGCAAGGGCAACCCGCCCCGCCAGCGGTCCAGGCCTGCCTCGATGCGGTCCAGCGCGGCGTCCATCAGGCGAGCAGGAAGTCGCGCACCAGCGCGATCTGGTCAGCGTGCATCAGCGTGGGCGCGTGACCGATGCCGGGAAGCTCCACCGCGCGCGCGCGCGGACCGCGGCGCTGCATTTCCGCGACTGTCTCCCGCTGCAGGAGGTCCGACTCCGCCCCGCGAATCACGAGGGTCGGGCAGCGGATGCGGTCGTACAGCGGCCAAAGGTCCACGTCCTGGTGCGGCTGCGTGGCGTTGAACGGCACGGCGATGGCGGGGTCGTAAGAGAACTCCCACTGGCGGTCGGGGCGCTGACGCACCACGTTCCTGGTGAGCAGCGCCCATTCGTCGTCGCTGTGCGGCCCGAACGGCGCGGCGACCCGGCGCAGGTACCGCTCCGCGGCCTCGAAGTCGGCGAACGGCGGCGCCTTGCCGAGATAGGTCGAGATGCGTTCCAGCGCCGCGGCAGGCACCAGCGGCCCGGCCTCGTTCAACACCAGCCGTCGCACCGGCGTGCCTTCTAGCGACGCGAACGCCATGCCGATCAGCGCCCCCATCGAGGTGCCCAGCCAGTCGACCCGCTCCACGTCCAGGCGCGCGATGAGCGTCACGATATCGCCCACGTAAGTGGGGATCTGGTATTCCATCGGCTGCGCCAGCCGGTCGCTCGCGCCGCGCCCGGGCATGTCGGGGCACACGACGCGGTATCGATCGGCGAGGGCCCTGGCCAGCCGGTCGAAATCGCGCCCGGTCCGGGTCAGCGAGTGCACGCAGACGAGCACCTCGGGATTGCGCGGATCGCCCCACTCGGCATACGCGAGCCGGTGCAGGCCGCTCGCGGTCGCGCCAGTGACGTGCCGCAGGCGCGGCTCGTCCGCCATCAGTGGCGCCCCGGCTGGAGCCAGTGGCGCGCCACCAGCGCAGCGATTCCGCGCCCGGCGTCGTCCAGCGAGCCGAAGACGTACGCATCCCCGTCGCTGCGCATCACGCCGCGCAGCTTGGCGCTTTTCAGGTTCGCCTCGCGCACCGGATAGCCGTAGGCGGCGAAGCGCGCGCGCTCGACCGCGGTCTCGACCGGCTCGTCGGCAGCGAACCACAACCACTCCGCCGCGAAGGCGTCGGCGAGGCGCCCGAGGTCGGTGGCGAGACGCGCGTCCAGCGGCTCCCGCGGATCGAGCTCCGCGTACTCGGTCGCGCCGTCCGCGCCGATCCGCCAGCGCTCGGCCCATTCGAGCTCCACGCCGTCGGTCGCCTCGAGCACCGGTCCGGGCCGCACGCGAAAGAACGCGTGCTGGTCCGAGGTGAGGACGTAGCCGATCCAGTCCTCGCCGTGGCGCCGGCACGCGATGGCGACTGCGAGGGATCCGTCGGCGCCGGCGCGCACCTCGACCCCGCCCTGCGCGCCGGCGGCGGCAGCGCCCCGCGCGCTGTCCTGCTCCTTCAGCGCGCCGCCCTGGATGACGGCCGATCCGCCGACCCCGTGCTCGGCTTCCTGCCATTCCAGGCGCACGGCGAGATCGGGCACGTCGAAGGAGGCGTCGACCAGCACGGGAAAGGGCAGCCCCCCTCGCGCCGTGAGGCGATACTCGAGCCGCCCCGGCGTGTGCAGCTCCTTGAGCGCCACGCCCGGCTCATCGGCAAGCGCCGCATTGACCCGGACACGATAGGCGTCGAGCGACGCCTGGTCGCCCTCGGCGCTGACGGTGGCTTGCACGCTGGCGGCCATGATGAATTGATTATATCGCGCGGGCCCGAGCATTCCGCCGCACCACGGCGACGCAGCGCGCTCCGCCACGGTGCACGAGCCTGGCCCGGGGCGCCCCTTTTCACGGCATGCCGCTCGCGGAACGGCACACCGGACGCGTGGCACGTCCGTTGCTGTGCAAGTAAACTACTCGAAAGCCCTGAGCCATGACTGCCCCACCCCGGATGTTCTACGACGAGATGCGGGGCCTCGAAGACGAGGTCCTGCCCCACTACCAGCGCTACGTCGAGTGGGCCGCGAAGCTGCCGCCCGAGCACTTCGCGCAGAAGCGCCAGGAAGCGGACGTCATGTTCCGGCGCGTGGGCATCACCTTCGCGGTTTACGGGGACGAAAGCGGCACCGAGCGCACCATCCCCTTCGACATCATCCCGCGCATCATTCCCGCGGCGGACTGGAAGGTCCTCGAACAGGGCCTGCGGCAGCGCGTGAAGGCGCTCAACCTCTTCCTGCGCGACATCTACCACGAGCAGGCGATCCTCAGGGAAGGAATCATCCCGCCGCGCAAGGTGCTGGAGAACGCTCAGTACCGCGGGGTGATGCAGGGGCTCAAGGTCCCGGGAGACACCTACGCGCATATCGCGGGCGTGGACATCGTGCGCGCCGGCCAGGGGGAGTTCTACGTCCTCGAGGACAACATGCGCGTGCCCTCCGGGGTGTCGTACATGCTCGAGGACCGCAAGATGATGATGCGGCTGCTCCCCGACCTCTTCGGGCGCAACGAGGTCGCCCCGATCGATCATTATCCGGACCTGCTGCTCGACACGCTGCGGCAGGTCGCGCCCGCCGGCGTGAGCGATCCCACGGTGGTGCTGCTCACGCCGGGATCGTTCAATTCGGCGTACTTCGAGCACACCTTCCTCGCCCAGCAGATGGGCGTCGAGCTGGTCGAGGGGCAGGACCTGTCGGTCAAGGACGAGACCGTGTACATGCGCACCACCCGCGGACCGAAGCGCGTGGACGTCATCTACCGGCGCATCGACGACGATTTCATCGACCCGCTGGTCTTCCGCCCCGACACGATGCTCGGCGTGCCCGGGCTTTTCTCGGCGTACCGCGCGGGACGGGTCACGCTCGCCAACGCCATCGGCACCGGGGTCGCCGACGACAAGTCGATGTACCCGCACGTGCCGGAGATGATCGAGTTCTACCTCGGCGAAAAGCCGATCCTGAACAACGTGCAAACCTGGCAGCTGCGCAAGCGCGACGACCTGCAGTACGTGCTCGAGCACCTGCACGAGCTGGTGGTCAAGGAGGTGCACGGATCGGGCGGCTACGGCATGCTGGTCGGCCCGGCGTCCACGATGGCGCAGCGGGCGGAATTCCGCGAGCGCATTCTCGCCAATCCCGAGAAGTACATCGCCCAGCCCACGCTCGCCCTGTCCACCTGCCCGACCTTCGTCGAGAGCGGCATCGCGCCGCGCCACGTCGACCTGCGCCCGTTCGTGCTTTCCGGCAGGGAGATCCGCATGGTGCCCGGCGGCCTCACCCGCGTCGCGCTGAAGGAGGGCTCGCTGGTGGTGAACTCGTCGCAGGGCGGCGGCACCAAGGACACCTGGGTGCTCGAAAGATGAGAAGGGAGAAGGGAGAAGGGAGAAGGGGAAAACCCACGAGCGGGCGGGCGCCCGGGAGATGGTCTGGTGCGTCGCGCCGGCGAAGCGCCCTTCTCCCTTCCCCCTTTCCCCTTCCCGCGAAGCAATGCTGAGCAGAACCGCCAACGACCTCTTCTGGATGTCGCGCGGAGTCGAGCGCGCGGAGAACACCGCGCGCATGCTCGACATCACCTACCGCATGTCGCTGCTCCCCTACCGCATCATGGAGCCCGGCGAGAAGTGGGCCGAGCCCTGGGCGCTGCCGCTCATCATCACCGGGTTGGCCACCGACTACTACCAGCGCTACGCGGACCTGTCGCCGGAGAACGTGCTCCGCTTCATGGTGCTGGACGCCTCCAACCCTGGCTCGATCTACGCCTCGACGCAATCGGCGCGCGAGAACGCCCGTGCGCAGCGCGGCACCATCACCTCCGAGATGTGGGAGAGCCTCAACGCCACCTGGCTCGAGATCCGCAACCTGTCGTTCGACGACATCCAGGCGCGCGGCATTTCCGATTTCTTCGACTGGGTGAAGACCCGCAGCCACCTCTTCCGCGGGGTCCACTTCGGCACCATGATCCGCGACGAGGCCTACAGCTTCATCCGGCTGGGAACGTTCCTCGAGCGCGCGGACAACACCGCGCGCATCCTGGACGTGAAGTACCACACGCTGCTGCCCTCGGCGGAGGCGGTAGGCGGCGCGGTGGACTACTATCAGTGGTCCGCGCTGCTGCGCTCGGTGTCCGCCTTCGAGTCCTACCGCAAGATCTACCGCGACGTGATCACGCCCTTCCGGGTGGCGGAGATGCTGATCCTGCGCGCCGACGTGCCGCGCAGCCTGCACGCCTGCCTGAACCAGATCTACGAAATCCTGCAGCAGCTCTCCGACGACGAGCGCCGCGAGCCCGAGCGCCTCGCCGGACAGATCCACGCGAACCTGCACTACGGCAAGACCGAGAAGATCATCGAAGGCGGGCTGCACGAATACCTCATGGCCTTCCTCGAAGAGATGCACGCGCTCAACGTCGAGATCAACCAGGATTTCCTCGTTCCCGTCTACCACTGACCCGGCTTTCAGGCGCCGCTCCCTTACAATCTCTCCTTCTGATGAGCCTAAGGGCCGGGCAGCAGCAATGACCTACTGTGTCGGCGTCGCCCTCGAGGGCGGCATGGTGTTCGCGTCGGACTCCCGCACCAACGCGGGCGTGGACAACGTCTCGACCTACCGCAAGATGGCGATCTTCGAGCGCCCCGGGGACCGTGTCATCGTGATGATGAGTTCCGGCAACCTCTCGATGACGCAGAACGCGATCACCCTGCTGGAGCAGAAGTCGCGCGCCGCCGACGCGCCGCTGACGCTGTGGAACGCGCCGTCGATGTTCGACGTGGCCGGGCTGCTCGGCGACTGCCTGCGCGAGGTGAAGCGCCGCGACGGGCCCTACCTCCTGCAGAACAACATCGACGCCAACGCCAGCTTCATCCTCGGCGGGCAGATCCGCGGCGAGAAGATGCGCCTGTTCATGCTCTACCAGGAGGGCAACTTCATCGAGGCGACGCCCGAGACGCCGTTCTTCCAGATCGGCGAGACCAAGTACGGCAAGCCGATCATCGACCGCGTGGTCAAGCCCAAGACCAGCGTGGTCGATGCAGCCAAGTGCGTGCTGATCTCGTTCGACTCGACCATGCGGTCCAACGTGTCGGTCGGCCTTCCGATCGACCTCGTCTGCTACCACGCGAACGACCTGCGGGTCGCGCTCAAGCGGCGCATCACCGAGAACGACCCGTACTACAACATGATCCACCACCAGTGGGGCGAGGGTCTGCGCCGCGTGTTCGCGCAGCTCCCGGATCCCTACTGGGACGAGAACGGCTCGCCGTAGCCCGCGCCGGAGGCGCGCGACTGCTCCCCCTTCCCCCTTCCTGGCCTCTCGATGACCATCCGCGTCGCCCTGCACCACCACACCCGGTACGAGTTCGACCGGCTGGTCAGCATCTCTCCGCACGAGATCCGGTTGCGTCCCGCGCCGCATTGCCGCACGCCCATCCACAGCTACTCGCTGCGCATCGAGCCGGACAAGCACTTCCTCAACTGGCAGCAGGACGCATACGGCAACTACATCGCGCGCGCGGTGTTCCCGGAGAAGACGCGGCGCCTCGCGGTAACGGTGGACCTGGTCGCCGACATGACGGTGATCAACCCGTTCGACTTCTTCGTCGAGCACTACGCGGAACACTATCCGTTCGAGTATCCGCGCCAGCTCGCCATCGAGCTCGCGCCCTATCTGGAGAAGGAGCCTCCCGGGCCGCGGCTCGCGCAGTGGCTCGCCGACTTCCGCGCCACCGGGTACCGGCCCGGCGACAACACGGTGAACATGCTGGTCGCGCTGAACGCGCGGCTGCAGCAGGAGGTCGGCTATCTGGTGCGCATGGAGCCGGGCATCCAGGCCCCCGACGACACGCTCGCGAAGCGTTCCGGCTCGTGCCGGGACTCCGGCTGGCTCCTGGTGCAGATCATTCGCCACATGGGGCTTGCCGCGCGCTTCGTGTCCGGCTACCTGGTCCAGCTCGTGGCCGACATGAAGCCGCTCGACGGCCCGGCGGGCCCGACGGCGGATTTCACCGACTTGCACGCCTGGGCCGAGGTGTATCTGCCCGGCGCCGGGTGGATGGGTCTCGACCCGACCTCCGGGCTGCTCGCCGGCGAGGGCCACATTCCCCTCGCGGCGACTGCCTTTCCCTCGTCGGCGGCCCCGGTGACCGGCTTTACCGACCCCTGCGAGTCCACGCTGCACTTCGAGATGAAGGTCACGCGCATCCACGAGGATCCGCGCGTCACCAAGCCCTACGCGGACGCGCAGTGGGCGGAGATCGAGACTCTCGGCGCAACGGTGGATGCCGAGCTGGAGGCGCTCGACGTGCGCCTCACGCAGGGGGGCGAGCCGACGTTCGTCTCGGTCGACGACATGGACGGCCCGGAGTGGAACTTCACCGCGCTCTCGCCCAAGAAGTGGGCGCTGGCCGAAAGCCTCGCGTGGCGCCTGCGCGAGCGATTCGCACCCGGGGCGCTGATGTTCTACGGGCAGGGCAAGTGGTATCCGGGCGAGCCGCTGCCGCGCTGGGCACTGGGCATCCAGTGGCGCACCGACGGCCAGCCGGTGTGGCGCGACGCGGCGCTGTTCGCGCGGGAGAGCGCGCCGGCGGACGCAACGCCGGCGGACGCGCGCCGCCTCGCGCATGCCATCGCCGCCGCGCTCGGCCTCGCCGCGGGCGACGTCATGGACGCGTACGAGGATCCGCTGCCGCTGCTTGCCCAGGAGCAGAACCTGCCGGCGAATGTCGACCCGGCGCGCGTCCCGATGAAGGCTTACGACGAGCGCTCGCGCCTTGCGCGCGTGCTCGCGCGCGGCCTCGACCAGCCTGCCGGCTTCGTGCTGCCGTTGCGCGCCGCGCCCGCCGGGGACGCCTGGGAGACCTCCCCGTGGCCGCTGCGCCGCGAGCAGCTCTTTCTCCTGCCCGGGGACTCGCCGCTGGGCTACCGCCTGCCCCTGGCGTCGCTGCCCGATCGCCTGCCCGGGGAGACCGAGACCGACTTCGCGCGCGATCCGTTCGATCCCCGCGACGACCTGCACGACTCGCACGCGGCGGCGGAGAAGGCGCGGCACGTGCGCCGCCGCGGCGGCGCACCGCGCGAGGTCGTGCGCACCGCGCTGTGCGTGGAGGAGCGCCAGGGCCGGGTCCACGTCTTCCTGCCGCCGATGCAGCGGCTGGAGGAGTTCCTCGATCTGGTCGCGCTGGTGGAGCGCACCGCGGCGCAGACCGGGGTCCGGCTGCGCATCGAGGGCTACGGCCCGCCGCGCGACGCGCGCCTGTCGGTGCTCAATGTCACCCCCGACCCGGGCGTGATCGAGGTCAACATCCACCCGGCAACGCGGTGGCGCGACCTCGTGGCCAACACGTTCGCGCTCTACGGGGACGCGCGGCAGTCGCGCCTGGGCACCGAGAAGTTCATGCTCGACGGCCGCCACACCGGCACCGGCGGCGGCAACCATGTCACGCTCGGCGGCCGCACGCCCGCGGATTCGCCCTTCCTCCGCCGCCCCGACCTGCTGCGCAGCCTGATCACCTACTGGCAGAACCACCCGGCGCTGTCCTACCTCTTCTCCGGGACGTTCATCGGGCCGACCAGCCAGGCCCCGCGCGTCGACGAGGCGCGCGACGACAACCTCTACGAGCTCGAGATTGCCTTCCAGCAGATGTCCGAGGCGCTGCAGGAGGGCCGCGAGGCGGACTTCCCCTGGATCGTCGACCGCCTGCTGCGCAACCTGCTGACCGACCTCACCGGCAACACCCACCGCGCCGAGTTCTCGATCGACAAGCTCTACTCACCGGACGGCCCGACCGGCCGTCTCGGGCTGGTGGAGTTTCGCGCGTTCGAGATGCCCCCGCATGCGCAGATGAGCCTCGCCCAGATGCTGCTGCTGCGCGCCCTGGTGGCGCGGTTCTGGAAGACGCCCTACGCCGGCCGCCTCGTGCGCTGGGACACCCAGCTCCACGACCGCTGGATGCTGCCGCACTTCATCGAGCAGGACATCCACGACGTCGCGGTCGACCTCGCCGCCGCGGGTTATCCGTTCCGCGCCGAGTGGTTCGCGCCGTTCGTGGAGTTCCGCTTTCCGCGTTACGGCGCGGTCGTGCACCAGGGAGTGAGCCTGGAGCTGCGCCAGGCGATCGAGCCCTGGCACGTGCTCGGCGAGGAGATGAGCGGCGGCGGGACGTCGCGCTACGTCGACTCCTCGGTCGAGCGCCTGCAGGTCAAGGTGCGCGGCATGACCGGCGAGCGCCACGTCGTGGCCTGCAACGGCCGACTGGTCCCGCTGCACCCTACCGGCGTGCACGGCGAGTTCGTCGCCGGCGTGCGCTACAAGGCGTGGAGCCCGCCTTCGGCCCTGCATCCGACCATCGGCGTGCACACGCCGCTGGTGTTCGACATCGTGGACACCTGGAGCGGCCGAGCCATCGGCGGCTGCACGTACCACGTTTCGCATCCCGGCGGGCGAAACTACGAAACCTTCCCGGTCAACGCCAACGAGGCCGAGGCGCGGCGCTTCGCGCGGTTCTGGGACCACGGCCACACGCCGGGGCCCATGAAGGTCGCGCCCGAGCCGCCCAACCGCGAGTTTCCGTTCACGCTCGACCTGCGCCGCGTGCCCTGACGCGGCCCGCGCCGCCCGGCGCGCTTGACGGCGTCATAATGCCCTCGTCATACTCGCGGCTGCTCCGCAAGGATCCCGGCCCGAGAGAGCGGCATGCCCAAGACCCCCGCCGTGCGGCGCGCGCTGTACGGCATCACCAGAGTCGACCACGAACCATCGCGCACGCACGCGTGGCGCGTCACCATCCAGCGCCAGGGGAAGATCCACGTCGGGCACTTCTCCGACGGCGTGCACGGCGGCAAGCAGAAGGCGCTGGCGGCCGCCAAGGCGTTCCGCGACGCCATCGTGGCGCGGCATCCGCCGCTTTCCCGCAAGGACTACTGCTCCATCCTCCGCCGCAACAATCGCTCGGGCTACGCGGGCGTCTCGTTCCATGCCGAGGTGGTGGAGACCGAGAAAGGCACGGTCGAGCGCCGTTTCTGGATCGCGCGCTGCCCGATGGAGCCGTGGCGCACCAAGCTGGTCAAGTTCTCGGTCGCGAAGTACGGCTCCGAGGGCGCGTTCCGGCGCGCAGTAAAGGCGCGCCGCGACGCGCTGGCGCGCCTGTCCGGGACGTTCAGCCCCGGCGAGAAGCGCTGACTCAGCGCTCCACCGCCCGCCAGTAGCGCGGCGCGGTCTCCCGATACGCGGCCATGGCGATGCCCTGCGCGTCGAGGGTCAGCGTAAGCGCCCCCGTGCGGTCCGTGCGCAGCATGCGCACGCCGCGCTCCGCGTAGCGCGCCGCCACGTCGGCGCGCGGGTGGCCGAAGCGGTTGCGATAGCCCACCGTGAACACCGCGACACCCGGCTGGACGGCGTCGAGGAATGACGCCGTGGACGACGTGCGGCTGCCATGGTGCGGCACGAGCAGTGCGTCCGCGCGGAGGTCCGCCCCCGCGGCGAGCAACGCCTGCTCGTCCCGCGCCTCGATGTCGCCGGTGAGCAGCACGCGCCGTCCCTGCGCGGTCACGCGCAGGACGCAGCTCCGCCAGTTGGCGCGGCGCAGGTCGCGGTCGTAGCTCGCTGGCGTCGGATACAGCATCTCGAACAGCACGCCGTCCCACTCCCAGCGTTGTCCCGCGTAGCAGGGCACGCGGTAAGGCGCGAGCGCCTGCGCCGGATGGTCGGCCGCGAGCGAGGAAAGAAAGAGCGACGGCGGCAGGGTGCGCATCACCGCCGCGGCGCCGCCTGCGTGGTCGTTGTCGTTGTGGGTCACCACCAGGGCGTCCAGCCCGGTGACCCCGGTCGCGCGCAGGTAGGGGACCACGACACGGTTGCCCGCGTCGGCATCCACGCTGTACGCCGGTCCGGCGTCGTAGACCAGCGCATGGCCCGCGGTGCGCACCACCGTCGCGAGCCCCTGCCCCACGTCGAGGAAGGTGATCCACGCGGTACCCGGCGCCGGCCCGGGCGGCCGCACCGCGAAGAGCGGCAGCAGGAGCAACAGCCCGGCGACCCGCCCCGGGACGCCGCGCGGAGCGAGCAGCCACGCGACGCCCAGCGCCGCCGGCGCGAGCGTCCACGCGAGCGGCGCGTGCTGGCTCCACACGGCCGCCGGCGCCTGCGCCAGCAGGTCGAGCAGCGCCATCAGCGCGGCAAGCACCGCGTGCGCAATGCGCGCGATGGCTTCGAAGGGCGGGATGGCCGCAAGCAGTGCCAGCGGCGTCACCACCAGGCTCACCACCGGGATGGCGATGGCATTGGCAAGCGGCGACACCAGCGAGACCTGCTGGAACAGCGCCAGGATGAGCGGCGCGAGCCCCACCGTGATGGCCCACTGCGCGCGGCCCCAGGCCCACAGCCAGTGGCCGGCCGGCCCCGCGGCCACGTAGAACATCAGCGCCACGGCGCCGAACGACAGCCAGAAGCCCGGCGAGACCACCGCCCAGGGATCGACCAGCACAACCAGCGCAAGGGCTGCGGCCAGGACCCGGGACGACGATTGTGCGCGGTCGGCGAGCAGCGCAACCGCCACCACGGTGAGCATGTAGAGGGTGCGCTGCGCCGGCACGGCGAAGCCGGCGAGCAGGCAATAGGCCGCCGCGGCGAGCATCCCCGCGACGGCCGCGGCCTTGCGCGCGGGCAGCACGAGCATCAGCCGCTCGGAGCGCCGCCACGCGACCGCCACCAGCCACGCCGCGAGGCCTGCGACCATGGTGACGTGCAGGCCGGAGATGCTCATCAGGTGCCCGACGCCGGTCCGCGTGAATGTCTGCCAGTCGGCGGACTCGATGGCGCGCTGATCACCCACCGCCAGCGCGACGAGCACGCCGGCGTACGGGTGGTCGGGCAACGCGGCACGGAAGCGCTCGCGCACCCCCTCGCGGGCACGGTCGACGAGGTAGGCAGGCCGGTAGACCATCGCGTCCAGCCGCTCGCGCGGGGCGCGAGGGCGCACGTAGCCGGACGCGCCGATGCCGCGCTCGAGGGCCGCCAGTTCCCAGTCGTACGCATGCGGATTGGCGGTCGCGCGCGGGCGCTTCAGCCGCAGCGTGAAGCGCCAGCGCTCGCCGGCGCGCACCGGCAGCACGTCCTGGAACTCGTCGGGCGTGAGCCCGTTGTACCAGGAGACCAGCACGCGCCGCGGCAGCGGCGCTTCCGCGTGCTCGACGTCCAGTTCGAAGCGCACGCCGCGCTCGAACGGCTGCGGCAGGCTCGCGATCACGCCGGTGACCGCGAGGTCGCGACCCTCGAGGGCGGGATCCAGCCGGTCGGCCATGCGCAGTTCCGCGAACGCGCCCGCCCACGCGAAGCCGAGCAACGCCGCACCCGCCGCGGCGAGCACGGTTCCGGCGCGCAGGCGCAACCCGAGCAGGACAGCGGCGACGCCCAGCAGCGCGGCAGCGCCCAGCGCCGGCCACCCCGGGAGCGCCGGCTGCACCTGCAGCAGCGCCGCGCCGGCGGCGAACGCGATGAAAGCCGTACGCATCTAGAATTCGAGCTCCATCCCCTACGCGACCCCTCCGCGGCGGCCCCGCCCGCGCGCCGCCAAGCCCAGCGCATGCCCCGCAAGTACTTCCGCCGCTTTCTGCCGGACCATCAGACCGTCGTGGGCAACCGCTGGATCGCGAAGTTCGGCACGCTGCTGCACCATCCCGGGCTGTGGCACCTCAACCGGCGCGGCGTGGCGGGCGGCGTGGCGATCGGGTTGTTCGCAGGACTGGTGCCCGGGCCGCTGCAGATGCTGACCGCCGCGCTGATCGCGATCCCGCTGCGCATGAACCTGCCGGTCGCGCTGGTGTGCACGCTGTACACCAATCCCTTCACCATCGTTCCGCTCTATCTCTTTGCCCTGTGGCTCGGAACGCTGATCACCGGCGCCTCAGGCGGCGAGGTCGCGCCGGCGCCCGACTTCAGCTTTCTCCACGCCGGCCAGTGGTTCCTCGACATGGTGGCGTGGGCGGGCGAGATGGGCAAGCCGCTCGTCATCGGTTTGCTGGCGCTGGCCATGAGCCTGGCCGCGCTCGGCTGGGTCACGGTGCAACTCGCCTGGCGGGCGTGGGTGATCCGCGAGTGGCGCAAGCGCGCGGCGCGGCGGCGCGACACGGGGGCGCCGTGAAGACGCGCGGGCTCCTGCGCGAGCGGCTGCGGCGGCGCTTCGCCAAGCCGCTCGCTTTCCTCTTCCTGCTGCACGTCATCGGCACCGCCGGCTACCTGGTGATCGGCGGCACCCAGCGCTACACCGTGATCGATGCGCTCTACATGACCTTCATCACCATCGCCACCATCGGCTACGGCGAAGTGATCGACCTGCGCGACAGCCCCTTCGGGCGCCTCTTCACCATGGTGCTCGGCTTCGTCGGCATCGGCACCACGTGGTACATCTTCTCCCAGCTCACGGCGTTCATCGTCGAGGGCGAGTTCAACACCGCGCTGAAGAGGGGCAGGATGCTCAAGTCCATCGAGAAGCTGAACAACCACTATATCGTCTGCGGAATCGGCCGCGTCGGCGCCAACGTCGCGCACGAGCTCGTGGTCACCGGGCGAGCGTTCGTGATCATCGACGCGAACCAGGCGCACATCGACGCGTTCCGGGCGCGGTTCCCCGACACGCTCTACCTGCACGGTGACGCCGCCGAGGACGAGATCCTGCTCGACGCCGGCATGCGGCGTGCGGCCGGCGCGTTCGCGGTGGTGGGCGACGATGCGAAGAACCTGGTCATCACGCTGTCGGCGCGGCAGTTCAATCCCGGCGCGCGCATCGTGTCCCGCTGCCACGACGTCGCCTTCACCGAGAAGATGCGCCGCGTCGGCGCGGATGCCATCGTGTCGCCGGACTTCACCGGCGGGATGCGCATCGCCTCGTCGATGATCCGGCCGCAGGTGGTGACGTTCCTCGAGGAGATGCTGCGGTCGGACCGCAACCTGCGCATGGAGGAGATCGCGGTCGCCGATCGCCACGACGGCACGCCGCTCGGCGAGGTGGACACGCGCAGCCGTGACCACATCCTCGTCGCCGTGCGCCGGGGCGGGGACTGGCGCTTCAACCCGGCCCCGGACACGCCGCTCGCGCGCGGCGACGTGATCATCGCCATGACCACGCCCGACGGCCGGCGCGCGCTCGAGGAGCGCTTTGCCTAGGACCCGGACGCCGCCGGAGCAAGCACGCCGTCCTGCAGCTTCAGGATCCGGTCGGCGCGCGCGGCGAGCGACGGATCGTGGGTGACCAGCACGAAGCTCGTGCGGTAGGTGCGGTTCAGCCCCAGCACCAGCTCGAACACCGCGCCGGCGGTGCGCCGGTCGAGGTTGCCGGTCGGCTCGTCGGCGAGCACGCACGCGGGCCGCGTCACCAGCGCCCGGGCGAGCGCGGCGCGCTGGCGCTCGCCGCCGGACAGCTCGCCGGGCGTGTGCTCCAGCCGCGCGCCCAGCCCCACCTCCTCCAGCATTTTCGCGGCCTGCGCCTCGGCCTCCGGCTTGGCAAGGCCGCGGATGCGCAGCGGCATCGCGACGTTCTCGAGCGCGCTGAACTCGTTCAGCAGGTGATGGAACTGGTAGACGAAGCCCAGCGCCTCGTTGCGCAGCCGCCCGCGTTCGGCGTCGGACAGGGAGGTCATCGGCCGGCCGAGGATGTCCACCTCGCCGGCGGTCGGCGCGTCCAGTCCGCCGAGCAGGTGCAGCAGCGTGCTCTTGCCCGATCCGGAGGCGCCGACGATCGCGACCAGCTCGCCGGCGCGCACCTCGAAGTCCACGCCGGTGAGGACGGTCACGGGCAGGCGCCCCTCGCTGTAGGTCTTGGCGAGACCGCGGCAGGCGAGGACCGGCGTCTCACTCATAGCGCAGCGCCTCCGCGGGCCGCACCCGCGACGCGCGCCAGCTCGGGTACAGGGTGGCGAGCAGGGAGAGCACCAGCGACACGCCGGCGATCACCAGAACGTCGCGCCGCTGCAGGTCGGAGGGCAGCTCGCTGATGTAGTAGATCTCCTTCGACAGGAACTGCACGTTCAGCAGCCGCTCGAGGAACGGCACCACGACGTCGATGTTGAGCGCGAGCAGCACGCCGGCGGCGACGCCGAGCAGCGTGCCGATCACCCCGATCAGCGCGCCCTGCACCATGAAGATCTTCATGATCGAGGCCGGACTCGCGCCGAGGGTGCGCAGGATGGCGATGTCCGGCTGCTTGTCGGTCACGGCCATCACGAGGGTCGAGACGATGTTGAACGCCGCCACCGCCACGATGAGCAGCAGGATGATGAACATCACGTTCTTCTCGATCTGCACCGCGCGGAAGAAGTTCGCGTGGCTGCGCGTCCAGTCGCTCACGTAGAGGTCGCGCCCGACGGCATTCACCAGGTCGCGCGCGACCTCGCGCGAGGCGAAGAGGTCGTCGAGCTTGAGGCGCACGCCGGAGACCTGGTCGCCGTACTGGTACAGCCGCTGCGCGTCCTCCAGGGCGACCAGCGCGAGGCCGCTGTCGTACTCGAACATGCCGACCTCGAACAGCCCGACGACGCGGAACTGCTTCAGGCGCGGCACGATGCCCGCCGGCGTCACCAGCCCCTGCGGCGCGATCAGCGTGACGCGGTCGCCGGGGAAGGCGCGCAGCGCGCGCGCGAGCTCCGACCCGAGCACGATGTTGAACTCGCCCGGCACCAGCTTGTCCAGGCTGCCCGCGACCATGTGCCTGCCGATGTCGGCGACGCCGTCCTCCAGCGCCGGCACCACGCCGCGCACGATGGCGCCACGCACGTTGGCATCGTTGGAGAGCATGCCCTGCGCATTCACGAACGGCGCCGCCGCGACCACGCGCGGCCGCTTCACCGCGACGTCGGCGAGCGCCTGCCAGTCGCCGAGGCGGTTGTCGGGCCCCGTGATCTGCACGTGCGAGGCGACGCCGAGAATGCGCGCGCGCAGCTCCTTCTGGAAGCCGTTCATCACCGACAGCACCACGATCAGCGCCGCGACGCCGAGAGCGATGCCGATCATGGAGATGCCGGAAATGAAGGAGATGAAGTGGTTGCGGCGCCGGGCGCGCGTGTAGCGCAGGCCGATGAAAAGCTCGTAGGACACGTTGGGACCGGTGGAGGGACCCGGGATTTTCCCATAGGTCGCGGTGCTACACTCGGTTCGATCGTCATGAACGTCCACCTCGTCCTGCCGGACCTCTTCTGGCCGCAGCCGCAGGGCGGCGGCGCGTACGCCGGCCTCGACCTGCCGGCGCTCGAAATCGTGTTCGGCCGCGGCCGCCGCACCGCGCGGGACGCCGCCTCGCTGGAGCACTGGCTCGCCGAGCGTTACGGGCTTTCCCTCGAAGGCGAGCTGCCCGTGGCGCCCTACGCGCTGCTCGGGGAGGACGCCGATCCGGGCACGTCGGGATGGCTGCGCGTCGATCCCTGCCACCTGCGCCTCGGCATCGACCAGCTGGTGCTGGCCGACGCGGCGACCTTCGCGCTCGACACCGCGGAGGCCGATGCGCTGGTCGCGGCGCTGAACGCGCACTTCGCGGCCGACGGCATCGCGTTGCGCGCACCGCATCCCGAGCGCTGGTACGCGACCATGGAGCCGCTGCCCGCCATGGAGACCACGCCGCTCGCCGCGGCACGCGCGCAATCCGTCGATCCGCTGTTGCCGCGCGGCCGCGATGCGCGCGCGTGGCATGCACGGCTGAACGAGCTGCAGATGGTGCTGCACGCGCACCCGGTAAACGAGGCGCGCGAGGCGCGCGGCGCGCCGGCGGTCAACAGCGTGTGGGCCTGGGGAGCGGGCCGGATGGGCGGGGCGCCGCCGCAGCGAGCCTTCAGCGGGGTGCGTGCAGCGGATCCGTTCGCGCTGGGGCTTGCGCGGGCATCGGGCGCGACGACGCACCCCGTGCCCGCCACCGCGCACGCATGGCTGGAGGCGGCGCCGGCGGAAGGCGTCGAGGCCATCGTGCTGGACGCGCTGCGCGTGCCTGCGGCCTATGGCGACGAGCCCGCGTGGCGCGAGCGCCTCGAGACCATCGAGCGGCACTGGCTGGCTCCGCTCCACGAAGCGCTGCGGGCGGGGCAGGTCGGCATGCTCACCGTGCACGCGATGGGCGCAGGCGGCGCGCTGCAGGTGGAGACGACGCGTCAGGACCTGCGCTATTTCTGGCGCCGCCCGAAGCCGCTCGCCGCCTGGCAGGACGCGGCGGCGCTGCGATGACGCGCATCGTCGCCCGCCCGGCGCCGGCCGCAGCGCAGGCGGGGCTCGTCCGCCAGGGGTTGCACCCGGTGCTCGCACGGCTGCTCGCCGCGCGCGGCGTGCGGGAGGCGCGCGAGCTCGACTACGGGATCGAGACCCTGCTGCCGCCCGCGACGCTGCTTCATTGTGAGCGCGCGGCAGCGTTTCTCGCCGACTGCATCGCCCGCGAGCGGCGGCTGCTGATCGTGGCCGACTACGACTGCGACGGCGCCACCGCCTGCGCGGTCGGCCTGCGCGCGCTGCGCGCATTCGGCGCCCGCGTCGACTACTTCGTGCCGAACCGCGTCGAGACCGGCTACGGCCTGTCGCCGCAGGTGGTCGACCTGGTCGCGCCGCTCGCGCCGGAGGTGCTGGTCACGGTGGACAACGGCATCGCCAGCGTCGAGGGTGTCGCCGCCGCCACCGCGCGCGGCATCCTCACCGTGGTCACGGACCACCACCTCCCGGGGGCGGCGCTGCCCGACGCCGAATGCATCGTCAATCCCAATCAGCCGGGCTGCGGCTTCGCGAGCAAGTCCATCGCCGGCGTCGGTGTCATGTTCTACGTGATGCTCGCGCTGCGCGCCGAGCTGCGCCGCCGCGGCGCGTTCGCATCGCGCCCCGAGCCCAACCTGGGCGCGCTGCTCGACCTGGTCGCCCTCGGCACCGTCGCCGACGTCGTGCGCCTCGACCGCAACAACCGCGTGCTGGTGGCCCAGGGGCTGCGGCGCATCCGCACCGGACGAATGCAGCCGGGCATCGCCGCGCTGTTCGCGGTCGCCGGCCGCGATGCAGCGCAGGCGTCGGCCTTCGATCTCGGCTTCACGCTCGGACCGCGGCTCAACGCCGCGGGGCGCCTCGCCGACATGAGCGTGGGCATCGAGGCGCTCGCCACCGACGACATGGGCCGCGCGCTAAACGTCGCGCGCGAGCTCGACCGGCTGAACCGCGAGCGCCGCGAGGTCGAGGCGGGCATGCAGGCCGACGCGGATGCACTGGTGGACGCGACCGGCGTCGCTGCGAGCGCCTCACTGGTGCTGTTCGATCCGGGCTGGCACCAGGGCGTCGTCGGCCTGCTCGCCGCACGCGTCAAGGATCGCCACCATCGGCCGACGGTGGCCTTTGCGCCGGCCGCCGGCGGGGAGCTGCGCGGCTCGGGGCGCTCGATTCCCGGCCTCCATCTGCGCGACGCGCTCGATCTCGTGGCGAAGCGCGTGCCCGGGCTGGTGCTGCGCTTCGGCGGGCACGCGGCGGCGGCCGGCCTCACGCTGCGCGCAGGCGGGCTGGAGGATTTCCGCGCAGCGTTCGACGCGGCCGTGCGCGAGATGCTCGACCCCGCCCTGCTCGCGCGCACCACCGAGACCGACGGACCGCTCGAGGTGGAGCACGCATCCCTGGAGGTCGCGCGCCTGCTGGAGGTGCAGGTCTGGGGCCAGGGGTTTCCGCAGCCGCTCTTCGCCGACGACTTCACCGTGGAAGCGCAGCGCCTGGTCGGCGAGCGCCACCTGAAGCTGCGCCTCGCGCGCGACGGACGCCGCTTCGAGGCCATCCTGTTCCGGCGCACGGAGCCGCTGCCGGCGCGCATCCGCGGCGCCTACCGGCTCGGCATCGACACCTGGAACGGCGCGGCATCGGTGCAACTCGCCCTCGAGGACTGGGAGGCGCGGTGATCGAGCTGCTCGAGGCGGAGGGGCTCGGCGCGCTGCCGGCCTTTGTCACCAGCCTCGCCATCGGGCTGCTGGTCGGCGTGGAGCGGGAGCGGACGCCGGCCGCGAAGGCGGGCCTGCGCACCTTCGCGCTGGTCGCGCTGTTCGGCACGCTTGCCGGGCTGCTGTCCGACCGCACCGGCTCGGGGCTGCCGCTCGCGACCGGGCTCGCCCTGACCGGACTCGGCATCATCGCGGCCTACCGCAACGCCCCGGACCCGACCGACCCGGGCACCACGACCGTGGCGGCGCTGGTCGTCGTGTACGCGCTCGGCGCGATGTGCTGGTACGGGGAACGGACGGTCGCGGTAATGCTCGGCGTCGCGACCACCGCCCTGCTCTACTTCAAGCCCGAGCTGCGCGGCTTGCTGGAACGCTTCACGCGACGCGACCTGCTCTCGGTGCTGCAGCTCGCGGCGCTGTCGTTCGTCGTCCTGCCCGTGCTGCCCGACGCGGACATGGGACCGTACGGCGCGCTCAACCCGCACCGCATCTGGCTCATGGTGGTGCTGATCTCCGCCATCAGCCTCGCGGGCTACGTCGCGCTGCGGCTCGTCGGTGCGCGCCACGGCGCATTCCTGCTGGGATTGTTCGGCGGGCTGGTCTCGAGCACGGCGACCACCATGGTCTACTCGCGGCACGGACGCGAAGCGCGCTTCGCGCGCGTGGCCGCGTTCGTCATTCTGCTCGCCAACCTGGTGGTGATGCTGCGCGTGGGCGCGGTGACCGCGGTGGTGGAACCGGGCATCCTGCGCGACCTGCTGCCGGTGCTCGGTGCGGCGCTCGCCGCCGGCGCGCTGGGCGCGCTGGCCTTCTGGTGGCGCACCCTGCGCGACAGCGGGGAACTGCCGGTGCCGGAGATCAAGAACCCCACCGAGATCCGCGCCGCCCTGGCCTTCGGCGCCCTGTACGCGGTCGTGCTGGTCGCCTCGGCGTGGCTCGCCGACATCGCCGGCAGCCGCGGGCTGTATGCGCTCGCGCTGGTCTCCGGGCTCACCGACGTGGATGCCCTCACGCTCTCCACGCTGCGCCTGTTCTCGTTCGGCACCGTCACCTCGCTGCAGGCGGCGACCGCCATCGCCATCGCCATCGGCGCCAACCTGGCATTCAAGCTCGGCCTGGTGCTCGCCCTGGGCGGGCGGGCGCTGGCCCGGCAGGTTATGCTTCCCGCGTCGCTCGTCGCCGCCGGCGGGCTGGTCGCGCTGCTGTTGCTGCACGCGCGCGCCTGAACGGCGGCGGATGCAACCGCAACAGAGGCCCGCCCGTGGAACGCAAGCGCGTCAACTCGTCGAAAATCCGCGCTGTCGGCTACGACCCGAAGTCGCAGGTGCTGGAGGTGGAGTTCTCGGACGGCAAGGTGATGGCGTACTCGGGCGTATCGCCGGAGGTGCACCGTCGCTTCATGAGCGCGCCCTCGCCGGTGTCCTTCTACGAGGACCGTATTGCCGAGGACTATCCGGGGCGGCGCCTGTAGCGGCTTTCGGGTGCCGGAAAAGAAGCGGGGCCCGAAGGCCCCGTAGGAAAGACTGCACCCGTTGGAAACATCCTATCCAAGCCGGACGCGCATGCCAACCCGGTGCCGCTCGTTGTGACAAAGATTCACAACCAGCGCTAGAGCGCCTCGCCGGCGGCCAGATCCCATCCGAAGCCGGTCTGCGCAAGCGCCCCGCTTGCCGCCTTGTGGTGGTAGGTCATCCGCACCTTGCCGAACGACAGGCGCACCTGCTCGAGTTCGGTCGAGACCGCCTCGTCGCCGCCGATCTCCACGTCCACGGCCACCACGAAGACGTCCTGGAAGCGGTACTCGAGGACCTTGACACGGGTCGGCAGGCGGATGACCTCTACCACGACCTCCTTGATATGGCGCCCCGAGAGGCAGGCCTCGAGTAGCCGGGGCGAGGCGAGGTCGACCACCTTGCCGATGCGCAGCTCGTCGACCTGGGCGTGCCCCGGCCCGGCAAGGCCGTCGGGCCCCGGGGCGGCTGAGGCTCCGAGGCGGAACGTGGCCGCCTCGATCCAGTCGCGATGCTGCAGGTCCGCGCACTCGCCCGGAATGCCGTCGAGTCGCACCAGCACTTTCGCGGACATGCGCCCTCCCCCCGGGGTGGAATCCCGGAAGCCTAGCGGCTGGAGAACCACGGCGTTGCGGCAAACGTCACAGCGAGGATCACGAACCAGGCAGCCGACCACTCGGGAATCGACAGCCCCAGCAGATCCCAGGGCTTGAGCGAGCAGGGACCGTCGTACTGCAGGAGCGGTGGTGCCCACCGGCCGATCCCGGTGGCGTCGAGAATGCGCTCGACCGGGGAGCCCACGCACTTCGCGGCGCGCACCGGATCGCTCTGCAGCCACACGTGATACGCGCCGGCCGCAGCGCCTGCGATCGCGACAGCGCCGCCGAGCACGGAATAGAAGATCGTCCCGCTGCGGCCGGGGCGATGCAGCGCCGCGACCAGCGCGATCAGGCCGACGACCAGGAGCCCGATCCGCTGCACGATGCACCACGGGCACGGGTCGAGGTTTCTCGCGTGCTGGAGGTAGAGCGCGAATCCGACGAGGCCGAACGCGACCAGGAAGACCAGCGTGAACACGCGCGCGGCGCGGTCGGTGGCGAGGCGGGGATCGGCCATAGGGGGCAATGCGAAGAGGTGCGGACAGCGGAACGCCGATGATACCGGCAAAGCCCGCGGCAGCCGGCGAGGACGCCCGGGGCCGGGTGTATGATTTGCGTCTTTTCAGCGATTTACCAAGCCATCCGATGGAAGCCGAACGCCTCAATGCCCTTGCCAACATGCTCGAAGGTCTCGCGACGCGGACCGCCGAGCTGCGGAGGTATCTTTGACTACGACGCGAAAGGCACGCGTCTGGCCGTAGTCAATCGCGAGCTCGAAGACCCCGGCATCTGGAACGACGCGAAGCGCGCCCAGGACCTCGGCAAGGAAAAGAAGGCCCTCGACGACGTGGTGGGGCGGCTGCAGTCGGTGGGCAACGGCCTCAAGGATGCGAACGACCTGTTCGCGCTCGCCCGGGACGAGAACGACGCGGAGACCCTGGCCGCGGTCGAGCGCGACGTGCAGAAGCTGGAGGCCGTCGTGGCGGACATGGAGTTCCGCCGCATGTTCTCCGACCCGCTCGATCCGGCGAACTGCTTTGTCGACATCCAGGCCGGCTCCGGCGGCACCGAGGCGCAGGACTGGGCGCAGATGCTGGAGCGCATGTACATCCGCTACTGCGAGCGCCGCGGCTACACCGTGGAGATCCTCGAGCAGTCCGACGGCGACGTGGCCGGGATCAAGAGCGCGTCGCTGAAGATCACCGGCGACTACGCCTTCGGGTATCTCCGCACCGAGACCGGCGTGCACCGACTGGTGCGCAAGAGCCCCTTCGACTCCAACGCGCGGCGGCACACCTCGTTCGCCAGCGTGTTCGTGTACCCGGAAGTGGACGACTCGATCGAGATCGAGATCAACCCGGCGGACCTGCGCATCGACACCTACCGCGCCTCCGGCGCCGGCGGCCAGCACATCAACAAGACGGACTCGGCCGTGCGCATCACGCACCTGCCGACCAACATCGTCGTGCAGTGCCAGAACGACCGCTCGCAGCATCGCAACCGCGCCGAGGCGTTCGCGATGCTGAAGTCGAAGCTCTACGAGCTCGAGCTGCGCAAGCGCAACGAGGCCAAGCAGGCGCTGGAGGACTCCAAGACCGACATCGGCTGGGGCCACCAGATCCGCTCGTACGTGCTCGACCAGTCGCGCATCAAGGACCTCCGTACGGGCGTGGAGGCCGGCAACACGCAGGCGGTGCTGGACGGCGGCCTGGACGACTTCATCGCCGCCAGCCTCAAGCAGGGCGTCGGGCAGCCGGCCGCGGCATAGGGAGAGAACAACAATGACCGACGAGACGCGCGACGACAACCAGATCATCGCCGAGCGCCGCGCCAAGCTCGCGCGGCTGCGCGAGGCCGGCAATCCCTTTCCGAACGACTTCGCGCGCGAGCACGAAGCGGGCGCGCTCCACGCCGCTTACGGCGCGATGACCAAGGAGGAGCTGGAACGGCACGCCATCCGGGTCAGCGTCGCCGGCCGCATGATGCTGAAGCGCGTGATGGGCAAGGCGAGCTTCGCGACGCTGCAGGACGGCTCCGGCCGCATCCAGGCCTACGTCTCCAACGACGTCACCGGCGCCGACCCCCACGAGGCGTTCAAGCACTGGGACCTCGGCGACATCCTCGGCGTGGAGGGCACGCTCTTCAGGACGCGCACCGGGGAGCTGACGGTGAACGCCACCGGGGTCCGCCTGCTCGCCAAGGCGCTGCGGCCGCTCCCGGAGAAATTCCACGGCCTCGCCGACCAGGAGCAGAAGTACCGCCAGCGGTATGTCGACCTCATCACCAGCGAGGAGACGCGCAAGGTCTTCGTCACCCGCAGCCGCATCATCCAGTCGATGCGCGCGTTCATGACCGCGAAGGGCTTCCTCGAAGTCGAGACGCCGATGATGCAGCCCATCCCCGGGGGCGCGGCGGCCAAGCCCTTCGAGACCCACCACAACGCGCTCGACATGAAGCTCTACCTGCGCATCGCGCCGGAGCTCTATCTCAAGCGGCTGGTGGTGGGCGGCTTCGAGAAGGTCTTCGAGATCAACCGCAACTTCCGGAACGAGGGGTTGTCCACGCGCCACAACCCCGAGTTCACCATGATCGAGTTCTACGAGGCCTATCGCGACTACCGCTACCTCATGGACTTCACCGAGGAGCTGCTGCGCCACGTCGCGCGCGAGGTGCACGGCACGCTGCAGCTCCCCTACGGCGAGCACGTGGTCGACCTGGCGCAGCCGTTCGCGCGCCTCACCGTGGTCGAGGCCATTCGCAAGTACCACCCGCACTTCTCGGTCGAGGACCTCGCCCGGCGCGAGCTGCTGGTCGCGGAGCTCGCCAAGGCGGGCGCGAAGGCGAAGCCCGACGCGGGTGTCGCCACGCTGCAGCTCCAGCTCTTCGAGGAGACCACCGAGCAGATGTGCGTCCAGCCGACGTTCATCGTCGACTACCCGGCGGAGGTGTCGCCCCTCGCGCGCCGCAACGACGCCCAACCGTCGGTCACCGACCGCTTCGAGCTCTACATCACCGGTCGCGAGATGGCGAACGGCTTCTCCGAGCTGAACGACCCGGAGGACCAGGCGGCTCGCTTCGAGGAGCAGGCGCAAGCCAAGGCGGCGGGCGACGAGGAGGCGATGTACTACGACGCGGACTACATCCGCGCGCTGGAGCACGGCCTGCCGCCGACCGCCGGCGAGGGCATCGGCATCGACCGGCTGGTGATGCTGTTCACCAACAGCCCGTCGATCCGCGACGTGATCCTCTTCCCCCACATGCGCCGGGAAGCCTGACGCGCGGCGCGCCCGGCCCCATGGATCCGGTCGTCCTCTTCTTCCTCCTGGGCGTGGTCGCGCGCCTCGCCGGCTCGGACCTGCGCCTGCCGGAGGCGCTCTACGAGGCCCTGTCGATCTTCCTGCTGCTCGCCATCGGCCTCAAGGGCGGCGTCGAGCTCGCCCAGGCTTCGCTGCCCGGCATCGCGCTCCAGGCGGTGGCGGTGGTGCTGCTCGGCGTGGCGCTGCCGTTCATCGCCTATCCGGTGCTGCGGCTCAAGTTCAACCGCTTCGACGCCGCGTCGATCGCCGCGCACTACGGCTCGGTGAGCGTGGTCACTTACGCCGTCGCCTTTGCCTACCTGGGCAGCCGCGGCATCGCCTCCGAGCCCCACATGCCGGTGTTCGTGGTGCTGCTGGAGGTGCCCGCGATCATCGTGGGCGTGATGATCGCGCGCGCAGGCGCGCGCGGCGGCGTCGAGTGGGGCGCCCTCGCGCGCGAGGTGGTGCTCGGCAAGAGCATCGTGCTGCTGCTGGGCGGCCTGGTGATCGGCTGGATCGCCGGCCCGGCGGGGCTCGCGCCCATCGGCGGCTTGTACTTCGATCTCTTCAAGGGCGTGCTCGCGCTCTTCCTGCTCGAAATGGGCCTGGTGGCGGCGAGCCGCGTGCGCGAGCTCGCGAAGGGCGGCTTCTTCCTGGCGGGGTTCGCCATCGCCATGCCGCTCGCCTCCGCGTGCATCGGCCTCGCCCTGGCGCGGGCGATGGACCTCTCCCAGGGCGGCGCGGTGCTGCTCGCCACGCTCGCCGCAAGCGCCTCCTATATCGCCGCCCCGGCGGCGCTGCGCATCGCCGTGCCCGAGGCGAATCCCACGCTGTCCATCGCCGCGTCGCTCGGCATCACCTTTCCCTTCAACCTCACCGTGGGCATCCCCCTGTACCATCGCCTGGCGACCTGGTGGATTCCGACCTGAAGCCGATGCAGACCCATCCGAAAAAGCTCCTGGTGATCATCGCGGAGGCGGCGATCGAGAAACTCGTGGCGCGCGACGCGCGCCGGCTCGGCGCGCACGGCTACACGGTGGGCGACGTCCGGGGCGGCGGCGAGCGAGGCGAGCGCGAGGCCGACTGGGAGGGCAACCGGTCGGTGCGCATCGAGGTGATCGGCGAGCCGCCGGTGTGCGAGGCGATCGCCGAGCACGTCCTCGCGCACTACTGCCCGCATTACGCGGTGTCGATGTATCTGACGGACTGCGCAGTCCTGCGCCCGCACAAGTTCTGAACGCGTCCCGCGCGCGCGGATCGTGACGGGCGTCACGGCGCCGCGCGCCGACGGGAACGGATCTCGCTCACCCTTGCGGGTAACGCCGCAACCGGTCCGAGCCCGATCCGCACATGTCCAATTTGTCCACTGTTTTCAATAGCCTCCGCTGGGCCCGTCCGCAGGCGCCCGGCGCTGGCGAGGCACCGGCCGCCGAAGCGCCGACAGAGCTGGCGACGGCCCTGGCACAGATGGAACTGCTGGTTGCCGGCGACCGGCCCCGGGTGGCGCGCCTGCCCTCCAGCCCCGCAGCCGCGGTCTGGCGAGCCGAGCTCGCCTGGGGCACCGTATGCGTCAAGCGCGCCCTGCCGGTGCCGGAGGCGCATATCGACCACGCCGCCGCGCTCGCGCGCAGCGCCTACGAGACGCGCTGGCTGCGCCTCGCCCGCGAAGTGGTGCCGGACAGCGCACCCGAGGTCGTCGGGGAGCATCCTGCGGCCGGCGTGTTCGCCATGGAGTACCTCGATCCCGAACGTTATCCGACATGGTCGCGCGTGCTCGAGGGCGACCGCGTGGAGCCCTGGATCGCCGCGGAGATCGGCCACCTGCTTGGCAGGCTGCATGCCGCGTCCGCAAACTCGGCGGCCGTGCAGCAGCGTTTCGCCTCCGCGGCCACCTTCCGCGCGCTGTGCGTGGAGCCGCGCATGCGCGACGCACTCGCCGTGCACGCCGACTGCGCCGCTGCGGTCACGGCGCTGTTCGAGGGTCTCGACCGGCACCGCGTCGCCCTTGTCCATGGCGCGTTCGGACCGGACAACGTGCTGGTGGGCCCGCGCGGCCCCGTAGTGGTGGACGCGGACTGCGCCACCTATGCGGACCCGGTGTTCGATTTCGCCCACATGCTCGCCGAGCTCGCGATGTGGATGCTGTGGCAGCCGCGCAAGCGCGCCGCGTACGCCGCCTGCTTCGACACGTTCCAGCGCACCTACCTGCCGCACGTCACCTGGGAGATGACGCGCGTCGCAGAAGCGCGCGCAGCGCAGCTCGTGCCGGCGCTGATCCTCGGCGCGCTGGAAAAGGCCGCGCCCTCGCGCCGCGTGATCGACCCCACCGAGGCGGCGAACGCCCGCGAGATCGCGCGCACGCTGGTGCTGGAGCCTGTCGCCCGGCTGGAGACGCTGCGTACGGCGTGGGCCGACGCGGTCGCGCCCGAGGCGGCGCGGCAACCCTCCCTTCCCTGACGCGGACGAGGGGCCGCTCGCCCCTCGGCTAGAATCCGGCGGATGACTCCACCGGGCCGCGGCGCGGATCCCCTGCGCGGCATCCTGCTCCTCGTCGGCGCGGTCTCGACGTTCTCGGTCCTCGACACCATCGCGAAGTACCTCTCGGCCACCTATCCAGTGCCGATGATCGTGTGGGCGCGCTACGTGTTCCACGTGCTTTTCATGCTGTTCGTGCTCGGTCACAGCGTGGGGTGGGGACTGGTGCGCTCGCGACGGCCGGGGCTGCAGGTGATTCGCGGCCTGGTGCTGGCGGCCTCGTCCATGTTCTTCTTCTCCGCCCTCGCGCGCCTGCCCATCGCCGAAGCCTCCGCCATCACGTTCGTCTCGCCGCTGCTGCTCACCGCGATGTCGGTGTGGCTCCTGCGGGAGCGCGTGCGCCTGTCGGCCTGGGTCGCGGTGTGCGTCGGCTTCGCGGGCGTGCTCATCATCGTCCGGCCCGGGGGCGCGGTGTTCCAGCCCGCCGCGCTGCTCGCCCTGGCCACCGCCGCGTGCTTCGCCACCTACCAGCTCCTCACGCGCAAGCTTGCCGGGGTGGACTCCACGATTGCCACGCTGTTCATCGGCGCCGCAGTCGGCACGGCCGTGATGACCCTGATGGTGCCCTTCTTCTGGAAGTTGCCGGAGACCGCGTGGCATGCGCTGCTCTTCGTGGTCATGGGCATACTCGGCGCGGGCGGCCACTTCGTGCTGATCCGCGCCTTCGAATACGCGCCCGCGTCGGTGCTCGCGCCCTTCGTCTATGCGCAGCTTGTGATGGTGCTGCTGATGGGCTGGCTCGTGTTCGACGCCTTTCCCGACGGGCCCTCCCTCCTCGGCATGGCGATCATCGTCGCGAGCGGCGTGTGGATCGCGACCCACCAGACGCGGGTCGCGCCGCGCCGGTAGCACGGCCTCAGCCGGTGCGCGGCAGGCGCCCCAGGAACGGGTAGCGCGGGTCGTTGTAGCCCGGGGTGGAGGGATGCCCCGGCGCCACCAGCGAATCGACCAGCGCCTCGTCCTCGGGCGAGAACCCGTGCCGGAGGGCGCCGAGGTACGCGGTCCACTGGTCGAGCGTGCGCGGGCCCGCGAGCACGGACACGACGAGGCGGTTGTTCAGCAACCAGCGCAGCGCGAAGTCGGCGACGCTCATCCCCTTCGCCTCGGCGTGCGCGCGCAGGCGCTGCGCGAGGACGAGTGACTCCATGCGGAACTCCGTCTCCATCATGCGCCCGTCCCCGCGGCCGGCGCGCGTCGCCGGGTCCGGCGCCTGGCCGGGAAGGTACTTGCCCGTGAGCACGCCGCGCGCGAGCGGCGAGTAGGGCACGACGCCGAGCCCGTAGTGCGCCGAGGCCGGAAGCACCTCGACCTCGGGCATCCGGTTGAAGGCGTTGTAGTAGGGCTGGCACGCGATGGGCGGCGGCACGCCCATGCGGCGGCAGCACTCGGCGACCGCCGCGATCCGCCAGCCGCGGTAGTTCGAGAGGCCGAAGTAGCGCACCTTGCCGCTGCGGATCGCGTCTTCCACCGCGCCGACCGTCTCCTCCAGCGGCGTGCGCTCGTCGTCGCGGTGCAGGTACCAGAGGTCCACATGGTCCGTCCCGAGGCGGCGCAGACTGTCCTCCAGCGCGCGCAGCATCCACGCCCGGCCGAGGCCGCCGTCGTTCGGCGCCTCGCTCATGCGGTTGCCGACCTTCGTCGCGAGCACCCAGCGGGCGCGGTCGGCGCGGATGAGCCGCCCGGTGATGCGCTCCGACTCGCCTTTCGTGTACACGTCGGCCGTGTCGATGAAGTTGATGCCGGCGTCGCGCGCCGCGCCGACGATGCGCCCGGCCTCCGCGGCCTCCGTGCGGTCGCCGAACATCATCGTGCCGAGGCAGATCGGCGAGACGGCGAGGCCGCTCGCGCCGAGTGGAGAGTAGTCCATGCGCCCTTCCTGTCGTCCGTGCCGCGCGCCGTCGCGCCCGGCGGCATGTTAGCGGGTTCCCGGATGCTACGATCGTCCCACCGTCGTCCCTCCCACCGGTTCATGCGCCGCATCGCGCTGCTCGCGCTTCGCCTCTCTCTATACGCCTTCGCATTCGTGTTCGGCGCGCTGGTGGTGATCGCGCTCGGCGACGTGCTGTACTCGAGCGGCCTGCGCGAACTGCGGCCGTGGCACCAGGAGCGCCTGGAGGGCGAGTTCCGCGCCTCCGCGCCGCGGCGCGCCGCGACGCTGGCCGAGTATGGGGCGCAGGAGGACGCGCTGTTCGCGCAGGTGGAGGCGCTGCGCGCCCGGCACTTCGATGCCGCGCGCGACGGCGGCCCGAGCCGCTACAACCCAACGGGCAGCCCGTTCACGGCGCGCCTGGACCGCGACTGGAACCGCTCCTACGTGCTGCCCGCGCGGAACCCGAAGGCGGTCGCGCTGCTGCTGCATGGGCTTTCCGATTCGCCGTACTCGCTCCGCAGCATCGCCCTCGCGCTGCAGGCCGATGGCGTCAGCGCCTACGGGCTGCGCCTGCCGGGACACGGCACGCTGCCCGGAGAGCTCGACCGCGCCGACTGGCCCGACTGGGCCGCAGCGGTCGAGATGGCGCTCGCCGATCTGCGCGCCCTGCACCCGGGGCTGCCCATCTACGTGGTCGGTTACTCGACCGGCGCGGCGCTGGCGGTGAAGGCCGCGGTCGATGCGGTCATCGCGGGTCGCGAGGCCGAACTGCCGAAGAAGATCTTCCTGCTCTCCCCGGCGCTGGGCGTCTCGCCCTTCGCGAGGCTCGCGAACGTGCAGCGCATCGTCACCTCGCTGGGCTTCGGCCAGAAGTCGCGCTGGGGCAACGTCGATCTCGAGATCGACCCCTACAAGTACCAGTCCTTCGCCAAGAACGCCGGCGCGCAGGTGGGGCTGCTGGTGGCCGCCCTCGACGAGGCGCTCACGCGGCTGAAGGACAGCGGTCGCGCCGCCGCGCTGCCCCGCATCCTCTCGTTCCAGTCGGTCGTCGACGAGACGGTGAGCACCGTGGACCTGATCGACCGCCTCTACGCCGTCGTCGACAATCCGGCGAGCGAGCTCGTCCTGTTCGACCTGAACCGCGCCGAGGACATCGGGCCTTTCCTGACGTTTTCGCCGGACGCGGTGATCGACGCATTCCGGCGCCAGCCGCACCGCAACTGGCGCCTCACCGTGGTCACCAACGCGCGCCCCGACACGCGCGCCGTCGCGGAGCAGTCGCTGCGGGCGGGCGCCTCGACTCCGGAAATCCGCCGGCTGCCGTTCGAGTGGCCGGACGACGTGTTCTCGCTCTCGCACGTCGCGCTGCCCTTCCCGCCCGACGATCCGGTCTACGGCGACCGGACGACCGGCCCGGACGGGCCGCTGGTCACCCTCGGGACGCTGCAGATGCGCGGCGAGAAGAACGTGCTCTCGATCGCCGCGGCCGAACAGCTGCGCCTGCGCTCCAACCCCTTCCACGCCTACATCGTGGAGCGGATCCTCGCGGCCATCGCTGCTGACTTGCGATAGCGAAAGCCGTCTTCACCACAGAGACACAGAGTCACAGAGTCACAGAGAAGATCCCGGTACGGTCTTGCCCTTCTCTGTGTCTCTGTGCCTCTGTGGTTCAGGACAACCCTAAACCCGCTCGAAGATCGCCGCGATGCCCTGCCCGCCGCCGATGCACATGGTGACGAGCGCGTACTTGCCGCCGATGCGATGCAGTTCGTTCAGCGCTTTCACCGTAAGGATCGCGCCGGTCGCGCCGATGGGATGACCCAGCGCCACCGCGCCGCCGTTGGGGTTCACCTTGGCCGGGTCCAGCCCGAGATCCTTGGTCACCGCCATCGCCTGCACCGCGAACGCCTCGTTCGACTCGACCACCGCCATGTCGGCCGGCTTGAGCCCGCACTTCTCGAACACGCGGCGCACCGCGGGAATCGGCCCGAGGCCCATGGTCTGCGGCTCGACGCCGGCATGCGCGTAGGCCACCAGCCGCGCGATCGGCTTGGCGTTGTTCTTGGCTGCCGCGCCGGCCTCCATCATCACGATACACGCCGCCGCGTCGTTGAGGCCCGAGGCATTGCCCGCCGTGACCGTGCCGTCCTTCTTGAACGCCGGCTTCAGCTTCTGCATGTCCTCGATCTTCGCCTCGTGACGGACGTGCTCGTCGGTGTCGAAGGAGACCGGGCCCTTGCGCGTCTTCACCTCCACCGGGACGATCTGGGCCTTGAAATGACCGGCCTTGATCGCGGCCGCCGCACGCCGGTGGCTCTCCAGCGCGAAGGCGTCCTGCTCGTCGCGGGTCATTCCGTACTTCGCCGCGATGTTCTCGGCGGTGATGCCCATGTGGCCGTGGCCGAACGGATCGTGCAGCGCGCCGACCATGGCGTCGAGGACGGTCGCGTCGCCCATGCGCTGGCCCCAGCGGGCCGCCGGCAGCATGTAGGCCGCGCGGCTCATGCTCTCCGCGCCGCCGCCGATCACGCAGTCGGTGTCGCCCAGCATGATGTGCTGCGCGGCCGAGACGATCGCCTGCAGGCCGGAGCCGCAGAGGCGGTTCACCGTGAGGCACGGCGTTCCCACCGGCAGCCCGGCGTCGAGCGCCGCGACGCGGGAGATGTACATGTCGCGCGCCTCGCCGTGGATCACGCTGCCGATCACCACGTGGCCGACGATCGCCGGGTCGATGCCCGCGCGCTTCACGCCTTCGCGGATCACCGTCGCGCCCAGGGCGGTCGGCGGCACGTCCTTGAGCGAGCTGCCGTAGTCGCCGATCGCGGTGCGGCAGCCGGCGAGCACCATCACTTCACGAGCCATAGCAAATCTCCTTTAGTCCGTTGCGGGCACCGCCCACAGGTCGTGGGTGTCGGCGCGGGTGATTACGACGTCGGCGAAGTGGCCCGCCTGCAGGCCCTTCGCTTTCTCGATGTGCACCACGCCGTCGATCTCCGGCGCATCCGCCGTCGATCGCGCAAGGGCGCGGCTTCCCTGGGACTGGTCGACGAGCACGGTCTGGCGCGTGCCGACCTTGCGTGCGAGCCGGCGTGCGCTGATGGCTTCCTGGGTCTGCATGAACCGCGCGCGCCGCTCCGCCTTCACCTCCTCGGGCACTGCGCCGGGCAGCGCGTTCGCCGCCGCCCCCTCGACCGGCGAATAGGCGAAGCAGCCGACGCGGTCGAGCTCCGCCTCCTCGAGGAACGCCAGCAGGTCCTCGAACTCGCGCTCGGTCTCGCCCGGGAAGCCGACGATGAACGTGGACCGGACGGTGAGATCGGGGCAGGCGGAGCGCCAGGCGCGGATCCGCTCGAGATTGCGCTCGCCCGAGGCCGGGCGCTTCATGAGCTTGAGTATCCGCGGACTCGCGTGCTGGAAGGGCACGTCGAGGTAAGGCAGAACCTTGCCCTCGGTCATCAGGGGCACGACCTCATCCACCGACGGATAGGGATACACGTAATGCAGCCGCACCCACAGCCCGAGCTCGCCCAGCGCCGCGGCGAGGTCCCGCATGCGGGTCTTCAGCGGCCGGCCGTTCCAGAACCCGGTGCGATACCTCACGTCCACGCCGTACGCGCTGGTGTCCTGCGAAATGACCAGCAGCTCCTTCACGCCGGCGCGCGCCAGGTTCTCCGCCTCGCGCATCACCTCGTGGACGGGGCGGCTGACGAGGTCCCCGCGCATCGACGGAATGATGCAGAAGGTGCAGCGGTGATTGCAGCCCTCGGAGATCTTGAGATAGGCGTAGTGCTTCGGGGTGAGCCGGATGCCCTGCGGCGGCACGAGGTCCGTGAACGGGTCGTGCGGCTTCGGCAGGTGCGCGTGCACCGCCGCCATCACCTCCGCGGTGGCATGCGGACCGGTCACCGCCAGCACCGCGGGATGGGTCTCGCGCACGATGTCGCCCTTCGCGCCGAGGCAGCCGGTGACGACCACCTTGCCGTTCTCCGCGAGCGCCTCGCCGATCGCGTCCAGCGACTCCTCGACGGCCGCGTCGATGAAGCCGCAGGTGTTGACCACCACCAGGTCGGCACCGTCGTAGGAAGGCGAAATGGCGTAGCCCTCGGCGCGGAGCTGCGTGAGGATCTGCTCGGAATCCGATAGCGCCTTGGGGCAGCCCAGCGAGACGAAGCCCACCTTCGGCACCGCCTCGGCGCGCGGCCGCGGCGGCGCGCGCTTTGCCGGGGCGCGCGTGGCGGTCATTGCCGGCGCGGGCTCAGCCCTGCCCCTCGGGCTTCTTGCTCTCGGGCGCGGCCGCCGGCGCGGCGGTGTCGCCGGCCTGCCCGGTGCCCATCGCCTGGAACGGGTTGAAGGGGAAGCCGGTGAAGATAGTGCGGGTCTGGTTCTGCAGCTGTTCCTGCATCTGCTGGTACATGGCCTTGCTCTGGTCCATGTAGGCCGCCATCATGCTCTGCATCGCCGGCCCCTGGAAGGTCAGAAACTGCGCCCAGAGCTGCTCGTTGATCTTGGAGGAGTCGCCGACGAACTGCCGCGACTGCTCCTGTATGCGGCTCTGGATCTCCTGGAACGCCTGCACGTTGCGTTCCAGGTAGCTGCCCATCATTCCCTGCATCGTGCTGCCGTAGGAGCGGATGAACTGGGTGAGCACGTCGTGCGAGAACAGCGACTGGCCTTCCTGCTCCTCGTCCAGGATGATCTGCAGCAGGATGGACCGGGTGAGGTCCTCGCCGGACTTCGCGTCGACGACCTGGAAAGTCTCGTGCTTGAGCACGAGCTCCTTCACGTCGGCGAGCGTGATGTACGACGACGTCTGGGTGTCGTACAGGCGGCGGTTGGGGTACTTCTTGATCAGTCGCACGGAATCTGCCATGGTGTGTCCTGACTGGGCTCCGACTTAGTTGTACGAAACCTTGCTGATCGCCGCTCGCGCTGCCCGTGGCGGACGTCAGCCCGGTGACCCGGTGATTGTTCTTTTGATGTTATTGCACCGCAGAATACTCCATCCTACCACCACGCGGAGCGACGTTCCCGATGACCCAACCCAACGAGCAACTGGCCGCCTGGAACCAGGCCGCCTACGACGCGGCCCTGAGCTACGCCCGGACCAGCATGACGAGCGCGGAGCAACTCCTCAAGCTCAACCTGGAGGCGGCGCGCACCGCCATGGAGCAGAACAGCAAGGTCACCCGGGAGCTCCTGTCGGCCGCTGACCCCCAGACCATGATGCAGGCGCGCACCCGCCTCGCCGAGACCAGCATGCAGCAGGCGGCCAGCTATGCCCAGGGCGTGTACGAGCTGGTTAGCCAGACGCAGGCACAGCTCGCAAAGATGTTCGAGGAGCAGGTCGCGCGCTTCGGCAAGGACTTCGCGGCCGGCGCCGAGCAGCTCGGCAAGGGCTCGCCCTCCACGGTGGCGCCCACCGCCGCCCTGCAATCCACCATGGATGCGACCAACGCCATGCTGGAGAACCTGAGCCGGACGACCCGCCAGTTCGCGGAACTCTCCGAGGCGACCATGAAGGCCGCCACTCAGGCAATGGTGCGCAAGCCCTAGAGCGCAGTTACGGGGCCGCCGCGCGGCGGCCCCGCAGCGTTCACTGCATGTGCTGGCCGCCGTTGATGGCGATGTTCGCGCCCGTGACGAACGCCGCCTCTTCCGAGCACAGGTAGATGATCAGCCCGGCGACCTCCTCGGGCTTGCCCAGGCGCCCGACCGGAATCTGCGGAATGATCTTGGTGTCGAGGATGTCCTTGGGGATGGCGGTCACCATCTTGGTCCCGATGTAGCCCGGGCTGATGGTATTGATCGTCACGCCCTTGCGCGCCACCTCCAGCGCCAGCGACTTGGTGAACCCGTGCATGCCGGCCTTCGCCGCCGCATAGTTGGTCTGGCCGAAGGCGCCCTTCGAGCCGTTCACCGAGCTCACGTTGATGATCCTGCCCCAGCCCCGGTCGACCATGCCGTCGCACACCGGCTTGGTCATGTTGAACACGCTGTCGAGGTTGGTCTGCATGACCGCGTCCCAGTCGGCCTTGGTCATCTTCTTGAAGGTCATGTCGCGCGTGATGCCGGCGTTGTTCACCAGGATGTCGATCGGGCCGACCTCCGCCGTGATCCGCGCGACGCACTGCTGACAGGACTCGAAGTCGGCGACGTCCACCGGAACGGGGTGGAAATCGTAGCCCTTGGACTTCATTTCCGCGTTCCAGGCCGCGGCGTTCTTGTTGCCCGGCGAATGGGTCACCACCACGCGGAATCCCGCGTCGTGCATCTTGGTGCTGATGGACTCGCCCAGGCCGCCCATCCCGCCCGTGATCACCGCCACTCTATGCTGCGCCACCTTGTCCTCCTCCGTTGGTTCCCGACTGGTTGACCGCTTATCTTCTGCGGGCATTATGGCAACGTCGCGCGACCGCGGTCAAACAGGCCCCTCGCCGTGCGGCCACCAATGGCCCGGATCACTGCGCGACCAGCGTCCACTTGCCGTCGCGGATCCGGACCAGCACCTGGCCGCGCTGGTCGCCGCCGCTGTGGTCGGTCGGAGACAGGTTGAAGACCGCCTGGGAACCCACCAGGTCGCGGGTCTGCTCGATCGCATCGCGCAACGCGCGGCGGAACTCGGCCGTGCCCGGCTGCGCGGTCTTCAGCGCGATCGGAATGGCGCGCTCCAGGATCAGCCACGCGTCCCAGACCGTGGCTCCGAAGAGGGTACGGCTGCCCGGCCCGTGCTTCGCCTCGTATTTCCGCACGTATTCCATCGCCACCTTCTTGATGGGGTTCGCGTCCGGAAGCTGCTCGGCCACCAGCACCGGCGAGACCGAGAACAATGCGCCCTCCAGCTCCTTGCCCCCCACGCGCAGGAAGTCGTTGTTGGCGACGCCCTGGTTGAGATAGATGATGCCCTTGTAGCCGCGCCGCCGCAGCTCGATCACGGGCGCGGCGGCCGGGGTGCCCGACGCGGCGATCAGCACCGCGTCCGGGTTGAGCGAGAGCACCTTCAGGACCTGGGGCGTGACGCTGGTGTCGGTGGGATTGAACTTCTCGTGCGCCACGGTCTGCACCTTGCGCAACTCGCCGACCTTGCGCATCTCGGAGGTGAACGACTCGCCGAACGCGTTGGCGAACGCGATGTAGGCGATGGTCTTCACGTTGTTGCTGGTGGCGTGCTCGAAGACGCGCGCGGCCATCAGCGGCTCGTTCGGCGCGAGCTTGAACGACCACCGCTTGTGGCCCTCCACCGGGTGGGCGATGATGCCGGAGCCGGCGAGGCTGATCATCGGCGTCTCGGCCGGCCCGATGACCTCGAGCATCGCGAGCGACGTGGGCGTCACCGTCGGGCCGATGATGACGTCGACGCGGTCCTCGGTCACCAGCTTGCGGGCGTTGCGCACCGCAGCAGTGGTATCCGTAGCGTCGTCGAGGACGATGAAGCGGACCTTGCGCCCGGCGATGGTCGTCGGAAGCATGTCGATGGTGTTGCGCTCAGGGATGCCCAGCGATGCGCCCGGTCCGGTCAGGGACAGGACGGAACCGATCACGATGTCCTGGGCCTGAACGGCGAGCGATGCGACAGCGAGGACGGCTGCGGCAAGTGCGCGGATCAGCGACTGCATGGGGACTCCTCCTGGCGGTTGGGGCTGGCGGAAACGCGGGCGGTTTCGATGGCGCGCATGATCCGCGCCGGGTCGTCCAACTCGTGCATCAGCAGCAGCGCAAGCCGAGCGAGGACAAGCTCGCCCCGCTCGGCGCCGGCGTCGGTGAGAGCGCAGCTGAGCGCCGTATAGGCGGCGTCGAGCTGGTCGTCGGTCATCGCATCTCCGGCACGGACGCGCAAACGGCGCGGCGGAGCGCGACCTCGATCTCCCCGGCTGCGCCGTCGCGCCAGCGCGCGCAGACGTGACCGTCGGGCCGCACGAGATACACCGCACCGCCTTCGGCGCCGAAAAGCCGTGCGGCGCGTCCGCCCGCGTCCACCGCCGTGGGCAGCGTCGCCCCCGGAGCGCGCCGCGATGCCACGGCCACTGCCGCGAACGGCACCGCGCCGCGCGCAAGGCGCGCCAGCGCCGTCTGCAGGTCCGCCGGCACCGCGCCTTCCGGGCAGAAGACCAGCGCCGTGAAGCAAGGCCCGAGCAGGTCGGTCACGTGCCCGTACATGCCGTCCACGCGCTCCAGCGGGCACTCGGGCAGCACTTCGCCCGGCCGGGGCCCGGCCTCGAACGCGGCGGAGCGCGCGGCGAACGCGTTCAGGGCCGAGTCCGGGAAGGCGATCGCGCTGGTCTGGCGCGGGTTGACGAGCGGCCGCACCCACGCGTGCTCGGCGGCCAGCGACAGCACCGCCTCCCGCATGAGCGCGAACCCGTGGGAGGGCGGGGCCATGAACTCGGTGCTCTTGGTGGCGTAGCGCAGGTTCTCGCGCGTGGCGTGCACCCGCTCGTCGGAGTACGTGTCGAGCAGCGCTTCGGGAGCCAGTCCGCGGTCGACCAGCGCGAGCTTCCAGGCGAGGTTGTGCGTGTCGTCGATGCCGGAGTTCATGCCGCGCACGCCGAAGATCGGCACCAGGTGCGCGGCGTCGCCGGCGAACAGCACCCGGCCGTGACGGTAGCTCGGCAGGGTCAGCGCGTTCGCCTTGTACATGCTGATCCAGACGGGCTCCCAGTCCTGGCGCTCGCCGATCATTGCGAGATGGCTCGCCACTCGCGGCAGCACGTTCTCGGGCTTCACCGCCTCGTCCGGGTCTTCGTCGTCGCGAAGCTGGTAGTCGATGCGCCAGATGTCGTCGGGCTGCTTGTGCATGAGCAGCGTCGAGCCGGGGTTGGACGGCGGGTCGAACCATGCGCGGCGCTCGGTCGGATAGTCGCTCCTGAGCAGGATGTCGACGATGACGTAGCGGCCCTCGTACTGCGTCCCCTCGAGCTTCAGGCCGAGCGCCTGGCGCACCGCGCTGCGCGCACCATCGCAGGCCACCACCCAGCCGGCGTCCAGGCTGTAGGTGCCGCCGGGGGTCTCCACCGCGAGCCGCGCGCCGTCCGCGCCGGGCGTCACGCCGGTCACCTTCGACTGCCAGCGGATGTCGACGAGGTCCGCGTAGCGCGCCGCCTCGTCCACCAGGAACTGCTCCGCAAAGCACTGCTGCAGGTTGATCATCGGCGGAAAGCGCTGGTTCTCGTCGTGCGGCATCGATAGCCGGAACACCTCGGTATCGCGGTAATAGGACCGTCCGCCCGTCCAGGCGAGGCCCTTCGCGAGCATCGGCGCCTCGCAGCCCAGCGCGGCGAAGATTTCAAGACTGCGCCGCGAGATGCAGGCGGCCCGGCTGCCCGTGCAGACCGTGTCGTCGGCCTCCAGCACGACGCTGGGCACGCCGTAGCGCGCGAGCCCGAGGGCAAGCGAGAGGCCGATCGGGCCGCCGCCGACGATGGCGGCGCGGTGCCGCACCGCATCAGCCCCGCCATCGAGACGGGGCAGGCGCACGGGATGGCGGCGATAGTCGAAGTAGGTCGCGAGCAAGGTGTATCGGTCCGGCGGCAGCCGCCTATACTGCCGCAAAGCGCCGCAGACGGGGCGCGGCCGCGCCCGGGAGGAGGACCGGAATGTTCCTGCGCAACTGCTGGTACGTGATCGCCTGGGATCACGAGATCCCCGCCGACGGGCTGTTCTCGCGGACGGTCCTGGGCGAGCCGATTCTGGTGTTCCGCAAGTCCGACGGCGGCTTCGCCGCCCTGCGCGACCAGTGCTGTCACCGGCTCGCGCCGCTGTCGAAGGGCCGCCGCGAGGGCGACTGCGTGCGCTGTGGATACCACGGCATGAAGTTCGCCGCCGACGGGCGCTGCGTGGAGATCCCCGGGCTGGACCGGATCCCGCCGGGCGCGCAGGTGCGTACCTACCCGCTGGCGCGCAAGAACAAGTGGCTATTCGTGTGGATGGGCGACCCGGCGCGGGCCGACGAGGGCCTGCTGCCGGACAACTTCTCCAACGAGCATCCGGACTGGCGCAACAAGCCGGGCTACCTGCACTACGACACGCCCTACCTGCTCATCGTCGACAACCTGCTCGACTTCTCGCACCTCTCCTACGTGCACGAGAAGACCCTCGGCGGTTCGCCGCGGATCGCGCAGGCGACGCCCGCCATCGAAACCATCGAACGCGGCCTGCGCATCTCGCGGCACGTGCCGGACGTCCCGGCGCCGCCCTATTACCACCGGATAAGGCCGTTCTCGACCAACGTGGACCGCTGGTTCGTCTACGACTTCGTGTTCCCGGCGACGCTGCTGATGAGCTCGGGCGGCAAGCCCGCCGGCCAGGCGGAGCCCGACCCGGCGAATTCCGTGCTGCTGCACAGCTGCCAGACGCTCACCCCGGAGACCGAGACCTCCACGCACTACTTCTTCCAGCAGTCGCACCGCGCCGACGCGGGCGACGCGTCGGTCACCGAGGGCATCTACCAGGGCGTCGAGCGGGCCTTCCACGAGGACCGCGAAATGATCGGAGCGCAGCATCGCATGCTGCAGCTGGATCCCCACGCGAAAATGCTGCCGCTCGCGATGGACGCCGCACTGGTGCGCTACCGGCGCATGCTGGAGGAGGCCATCGCCGCGGAGCGCGCGGCGCCGGCGGTGCCGGCCTGATGCGGTGCGCGCGCCGCGGTCACTCCATGTACAGGCCGCCGTTGATGGAGATGTTGGCGCCGGTCACGTAGCCGGCCTCCTCGGACGCGAGGTAGGCGATCAGCCCGGCGATCTCCTCGGGCTTCGCGAGCCGTCCCATCGGGATCTGGGCGACGATCTGCTGCAGCACCTCGGGCTTGATCGCGCGCACCATGTCGGTGTCCACGTACCCGGGGCTGATGGTGTTCACCGTGATGCCCTTCTTCACCACTTCCTGGGCGAGCGCCTTGGTGAAGCCGTGCATCCCCGCCTTCGCAGCCGAGTAGTTGGTCTGGCCGAACTGGCCCTTGAGGGCGTTCACCGAGGAGATGTTGACGATGCGCCCCCAGCCGCGCTCCATCATCCCCTCGATCACCTGGCGGGTGACGTTGAACACCGAGTTCAGGTTGGTGTTGATGACCGAGTACCAGTCCGTCGGGCTCATGCGCTTGAAGAGTCCGTCACGGGTGATGCCGGCGCCGTTCACCAGGATGTCCACCGGCGCGACGGTCGCGCGCACGCGGTACATCATGTCGGCGCAGGAGTCGTAGTCCTCGACGTTGCCCTCGGCGGCGAATACCCTGAAACCCTGGGCGCGCATGGACTCCACCCACTCGTCCTTGCGCTCGTAGCCGGGCAGGCACCCGGCCACCACGGTCGCGCCGTCCGCTGCCAGGCGCTTCGCGATGGCGGTCCCGATGCCGCCCATGCCCCCGGTGATGAATGCCACGCGTTGGGTCATCTTCTGTTCTTCCTTGTCTAGTTCTCGTTCGCGGGGCAGCCCCCGCGACTCCCCGGCGGCGGGCTCGCCCCGCCGCCCTTTCCGGTGCCTCAGCGCTCGACTGCGAGCGCGACACCCATGCCACCGCCGATGCACAGGCTCGCCAGACCCTTCTTCGCGTCGCGGCGCTGCATCTCGTGCAGCAGCGTGACCAGGATGCGGCAGCCCGACGCCCCGATCGGATGACCGATGGCGATCGCCCCGCCGTTCACGTTGATCTTCGCCGTGTCCCAGCCCATCTCCTTGTTCACCGCGCAGGCCTGCGCCGCGAACGCCTCGTTGATCTCCATGAGCTCGAGGTCCTGCGGCGACCAGCCGGCTTTCGACAGGCACAGCTTCGACGCCGGCACCGGGCCCATGCCCATGATCTTCGGATCGATGCCGGCCGACGCATAGGCGCGGATGCGCGCCAGCGGCTTGAGCCCGAGCTGCTCGGCCTTCTTGGCGGACATCATCACCACCGCCGCCGCGCCGTCGTTGATGCCCGAGGCGTTGCCCGCCGTGACCGTTCCGGCCTTGTCGAACGCCGGCTTGAGCGCGCCGAGCTTCTCGACCGTGGTGCCGTGCTTCGGATACTCGTCGGCGTCGAACACCAGCGGATCGCCCTTGCGCTGCGGAATCGACAGCGGAACGATCTCGTCCGCGAATTTCCCGGCCTTCTGCGCGGCCTCGGCCTTCTGCTGGCTCGCCGCGGCGAAGGCGTCCTGGTCCTCGCGGGTGACGCCGTACTTCTTCGCGACGTTCTCCGCGGTGACGCCCATGTGGTACTGGTTGTACACGTCCCACAGGCCATCGACGATCATGGTGTCGACCAGCTTGGCGTCGCCCATGCGGAAGCCGTCGCGCGAGCCCATCATCGCATGCGGGGCCGTGCTCATGCTCTCCTGGCCGCCGGCGATCACGATCTCCGCGTCGCCCGCCTTGATCGCCTGCGCCGCGAGGTGGGTGGCCTTCAGGCCCGAGCCGCAGACCTTGTTGATGGTCATGGCCGGCACCATGTCCGGAAGGCCTGCCTTGATGACCGCCTGGCGCGCGGGATTCTGGCCGACGCCGGCAGTCAGCACCTGCCCGAGGATCACCTCCGAGATCTGCTCGCCCTTCAAGCCGGTCTTCGCGAGCAGCGCCTTGATGACGTGCGCGCCGAGGTCGGCGGCGGGAATCTTGGCGAGGGTCCCGTTGAAACTGCCGACTGCAGTGCGCAGCGCGGCGACGATCACGACATCAGTCATTCCCAACCTCCTTTGTGTGGGCGGGTCGCCCTTGCGTTTCAGTCGATGCGCTGCTTGACGTAGCGTCCGGGCGCGTCCTCGATCGGCTTCCGCTTCGCGTTGCCCAGTCGCTTCGGCGCGGCCTTTTCGCCGCCGCCGAAACTCGCGAGCCAAGCGTCCCAGTCGCGCCACCAGCTTCCGGGCCGCTCCGTCGCGGTCGCGAGCCACTCGCCCGCGTCAGCGGGCGTCGCGTCCTGCGTCCAGTAGCTGCGCCGATTCTTCGCGGCCGGATTGATCACCCCGGCGATGTGCCCGCTCGCGCCGAGCACGAAGCGCCTGTCGCCGGACACGAGTTGCGTGGTCCGGTAGGCGCTCTTCCACGGCACGATGTGATCCTCACGGGTGGCGAGCACGTAGACCGGGGCCCTGATGCGACCAAGATCCAGGTCCACCCCCAGCATACGCGTCTTGCCGGGCACCTTGAGGTTGTTCTCAAGATACGCCTGGCGGAGGTACCAGGCGAAGAACGGCCCGGGCAGGTTGGTGCTATCGCCGTTCCAGTAGAGGATGTCGAACGCCTCGGGTGACTTGCCCTTGAGGTAGTTGTTGACCACGTACGACCAGACCAGGTCGTTGGCGCGCAGCGTGTTGAACACCTGCGCGAGGTCGCGGCCCGACTTGATGCCGCCGCCGCCCAGCGTCGCTTCGGCGGCCTTCACGCTGGCATCGTCGACGAAGACGCCAATCTCGCCGACGTCGTGGAAATCCAGCATGGTGGTCAGGAAGGTGACGCTCTCGACCCAGTCCGCGCCGCGCGCCGCCAGCACCCCCAGCGCGCCGCCGAGCAGCGTGCCCCCGACGCAGAAGCCGAGCATGTTGAGGCGCCCACTGCGCGTCACCTCGCGCGCGATGCGCATCGCCTGCAGCACACCGTGCTCGAGGTAGTCGTCCCAGCGGAGATGGCCCTGCCCGGCCGTCGGGTTGCGCCACGACACCATGAACACGGTGTTGCCCTGCTCGACTGCGTGGCGGACGAAGGAGTTCTCCGGGGACAGGTCCAGGATGTAGTACTTGTTGATGCACGGCGGGACCATCACCAGCGGCCGCTTGCGCACCTTCGGCGTCGCGGGCTGGTACTGGATGAGCTGCATCACCTCGTTCTCGAAGATCACCGCGCCAGGCGTGACCGCAAGGTTGCGACCGACCTCGAAGGCAGCCTCGTTGGTCTGGCTGATGCGCCCGCGCTCGACGTCGCCGATCAGGTTCTTGATGCCGCGCGCGAGCGTCTCGCCGTTGGAATCGACCGCGGTGCGGATGGCATCGGGATTGGTGGCGGCGAAGTTCGCCGGACACAGCATGTCCGCGTACTGGCGCGCGAAAAAGCGCAGCTTCTGGCGCGTCGGCTCGTCCACCTCGGCCGCTTCGACCGTCGCAGCCACGAAGCGCGCACCCAGCAGGTACTGCTGCTTGAGATAGTCGAAGTACGGGTTGTCGCGCCACTCCGCCGCGGCGAAGCGCCGGTCGCCGGGCTCGGGCGCCGCGACCGGCGCGTATTCGCTGCCCTGCTGCCGGCGCAGGGTCGCCGCCCAGAGTTCGCTCAAGTCCCGCACGTAGTCCCTCTGCAGCGCCGCGACGCGGTTTGAGCCCAGCGCAAGGCGTGCCAGCTCGGCGCTGCGCCCGTCGCCGGCGGCGGTGAGAAAGCCCTGCAGCAGCGCCTCACCCGCCTGGAGAAAAGGCGCCAGGGGCGGTGCACCGGCGGGGACGTCGGCGTCGGAGGACACGGATCGATCGGAGACGGGTGACTAGGCTTCGTGCCGCAATATACGGCCCGAGTTCGACGCAGTATTGCACCGCACAAATTGCACGTCAAGCCGAGGCACAGGGGGTCAGACCCGGTAGAACTCGCGATACCATGCAACGAACCGGCGGACGCCCTCGGCGAGCGGCGTCGACGGGCGAAACCCGACAGCAGCCTCGAGGGCGGAGATGTCGGCGGCCGTTGCCACGACGTCGCCCGGCTGCATGGGCTGCAGGTCGAGCTTCGGCTCGATGCCCAGCGCCGCACCAATGGTGCGGATGTACTCGGGGAGCGCCACAGGCTGGTTGTTGCCGATGTTGTACACGCGCCAGGGGGCGCTCGAGCTGGCCGGGCTGTCGGGCCGGCCGCCCGGCGCGGGCGGAAGATCGGCGATGCGCACCACGCCTTCGACGATGTCGTCGATGTAGGTGAAGTCGCGCCGCATCTCCCCGCGGTTGAAGACGCGGATCGGCTCGCCGGCGAGCATGGCGCGCACGAACAGGAACGGCGACATGTCGGGACGGCCCCAGGGACCGTACACGGTGAAAAAGCGCAGCCCGGTGCACGGCAGGCCGAACAGATGGGCATAGCTGTGCGCCATCAGCTCGTTCGCCTTCTTGGTGGCCGCGTAGAACGACACCGGATGGTCGGCGCCATCCTCCTCGGAGAACGGCATGTCCGAGTTGAGCCCGTAGACAGAACTGGTCGACGCGTACACGAGATGCTTCACGCCGCCGTGCCGGCAGCCCTCCAGTATCGCGGTGAACCCGACCAGGTTGGCGTCCGCGTATGCGAAAGGGTGCGTCACCGAGTAGCGCACGCCGGCCTGCGCGGCGAGGTGCACCACGCAGTCGAACCGCTCGCGCGCGAACAGCCCCGCCATGCCGTCGCGGTCGGCGAGATCGAGCCGCTCGAAGCGGAACCCCGCGTGCGGCGCGAGGCGCGCAAGACGCGCCTCCTTCAGCGCGACCTCGTAGTAGTCGTTGAGATTGTCGAGCCCGACGACGCTGTCGCCCCGCTCGAGGAGACGGAGCGCGGTCGCCGCGCCGATGAATCCGGCCGCGCCGGTGACGAGTACGTGCATGCTGCCCCCATTCGACCCGCCGCGATTATAGGCACCGTCCGCCCATGTACATCATCGCCATCGCCTGGATCTACGTCACCTTGCTGATGGCGCTCACCGAGACCAGCGTGGTGGCTGGCATCGCCACGTTCGTCTTCTATGGCGCGCTGCCGCTCGCGTTGTTCGTGTACGTGTTCGGCACGCCGTGGCGCAAGGCGCGGCAGCGTCGCGCGCAGGCCGCGTCAGTGGCTGTGGCCGCTGACCAGGCCGACCAGCCAGATCGAGGCGACGCCAAGCCCGATCAGTAGCACCTGCTGCGCCGTCGCGGCGAGCTCGGTGCGCTTGTGCAGCCCCGGTATCAGGTCGGCGACCGCGACGTAGATCATGCTGGCCGCCGCAATCCCGAGCAGGGTGACGATCCAGCCCTCGAGCGCCTGCAGCGCGAAGTAGGCGAGCAGCGCGCCCAGCACCATGGCGAGACTCGACAGCAGGTTGAGCGCGAACGCTCGCGCGCGGCTGTAGCCGGAATGCAGCAGGATCACGAAGTCGCCCACCTCCTGCGGAATCTCGTGGGCGATCACCGCGGTGGCGGTCACGACGCCGAGCGCGGTGCTTTCCATGAACGCCGCGGCGATCAGCACCCCGTCGACGAAGTTGTGGAAGCCGTCGCCGACCAGGATCAGCAGGCCGGACCGGCCGTGGTCGTGGCGATCGCCGTGGTGGTCGTGCGCCTCGCACGCCTCGATGTGGCAGTGGCGCCACAGCACCAGCTTCTCCAGCACGAAAAAGCCAAGGATGCCGAACAGCACCGTCATGGCGAGCGCGTGCGCGTCGGTAGTGATCTCGAACGCGTGCGGCAGGATCTCCAGGAAGGCTGCGCCCAGCAGCGCGCCGATGGCGAAGCTGATCAGCGCGTTCACCCAGCGGCCGGGAACCGCGAAGGTGAACGCCGCGGCGGCGGCGGCCGAGAGCAGCCCGCCGAGGACGGCCGCGATCATGATCTGCGGGAGCGTGCCGATGGATGCCATGCGGGGAATCGCCGGTCAGGCGAGCCAGGCGAGCGCGGCCATCCGGCCGGTCACGCGATCGCGACGATAGGAGAAAAAGCGCGCAGGCTCGGCATGGGTGCACCAGCGGCCGCCGGCCACGGACGCCACGCCCAGCGCGGCGAGCCGCCGCCGGGCGAGCGCGCAGAGATCGGCGTGCCACTTGTCCGGCGCTCCCGGCCGGAATGCCGCGGCGGCGCCCGGATCGACGCCGACGAACGCGGCGCGCACCTCCTCGCCCACCTCGAACGCGTCCTGCCCGATCGCCGGGCCGAGCCATGCGACCAGCTCGGCCGCGCTCACGCGCATCGCCTCGACGGTGCGCTCGATCACGCCGGCGGCGAGCCCGCGCCAGCCCGCGTGCGCGACCGCGACCACCGTCCCGGCCCGATCGGCGAGCAGCACCGGCAGGCAGTCCGCGACCTGCACCGCGCAGACCACGCGATGCGCGCGCGCATACGCTGCGTCCGCCCGCACGATGCCCGTCACGGCCGCGGCGTCGACCACGTCGACGCCGTGCACCTGCGCGAGCCACACCGGGTCGGCGGGCAGCGTCGCGCGCAGGATGGTGCGGTTCTTCTCCACCGCGAACGGGTCGTCACCCACGCGCTCGCTCAGGTTCATGGCGGCGTAGGGTCCGTGGGACACCCCGCCAGCGCGTGTGGTCAGGAGCGCGTTGACGCCCCGCGGCGCGTCCCACTCGGGGCGCAGCCACTCGGCATGCGCAGCGCTCACGAGAGCGCGTCCAGCAGCGCCGCGAAGTCGGGCGGGACCGGTGCCTGCCATTCGCAGGGCTCGCCGGTCCGGGGATGGATCAGCGCGAGTCGGGCAGCGTGCAGCGCCTGGCGCGGAAAGCCGTCGATGGGCGCGCAGCCCGAGGGCTTGCGGGGTCCGTAGGCCGGATCGCCGACCAGGGGATGACCGATGCTCGCCAGGTGCACGCGGATCTGGTGCGTTCGGCCCGTGTCCAGGCTGCATTCGAGCAGCGTGGCCGGGCCGCGGCGCGCGAGCACCCGATAGCGTGTGCGCGCCGGCTTGCCGCGCTCGACCACCGCCATGCGCGTGCGCGCGACCGGGTGGCGGCCGATGGGCGCATCCACTTCGCCGTCGCCGCCCACAGCGCCATGCACCAGCGCAAGGTATTCGCGGCGCACGCTGCGCGCCGCGAGCTGGCGCACCAGGTCGGTCTGGGAGGCGAGCGTCTTGGCCACCACCATCAGGCCGGTGGTGTCCTTGTCGAGGCGATGCACGATCCCCGCGCGCGGCAGCGCGGCGTTGCCCGGCACGTGATGCAGCAGCGCGTTGAGCAGCGTGCCGCGGCGGTTGCCGCTGCCCGGGTGCACCACCAATCCGGCGGGCTTGTCGAGCACCAGCAGCGCCTCGTCCTCGCGGACGATCGCGAGCGCGATGTCCTCGGGACGGTCCGCGGTCGCGACTGCGTCCTCGTCGGGGCGCACGGCGACGCGCTCGCCGCCCCACACCTTGCGCTTGGCGTCGACCACCGCCGCGTCGACGGTGACGCGCCCCGCCTTCACCCAGCCGGCCAGGCGGCTGCGCGAATGCTCCGGGAACAGGCGAGCGAGCGCCTGGTCCAGGCGCAATCCCGCGAGGTCGCGCGGGATCTCCCGCTCCAGCGCGCCGATGCCCGCGGCACCGATATAATCCGCGAGTTCCTTCCGTGCTTCGCGAGGCATCATGACGCGCAGTTTAATGGTTCTGCTGGTGCTCCTGTTGGGCGCCTGCTCTTCGCTCAAGCTCGGAGGCGAGACCGACGAGACCGCCACCTGGTCGGCCCAGCGCCTCTACCAGGAAGCCAAGGAGGCGCTTGCCGACGGCAACTACGACACCGCCATCCGCTATCTCGAGCGCCTGGAGTCGCGCTACCCCTTCGGCCGCTATGCGCAGCAGGCGCAACTCGAGATCGCCTACGCGTACTACCGCGACGGCGACTCCGCCTCGTCGGTCGCGGCGTCCGACCGCTTCATCAAGATGCACCCCAACCACCCCAACGTGGACTACGCCTACTACCTCAAGGGCGTGGCGAACTTCGTCGAGGATCAGAACGTGCTCACGAAGTTCTCCAACCAGAATCCCGCCGAGCGCGACGCGCGCGCCATGCGCGACTCCTTCGCGGCGTTCAAGGACCTGGTGGAGCGCTTCCCGGACAGCAAGTACGCGCCGGACGCGATCGCCCGCATGAACTGGCTGGTGAACGCGCTCGCCTCCCACGAGGTCTTCGTCGCGCGCTACTACATGCGACGCAGCGCGTTCGTGGCCGCGGCCAATCGCTCGCAGTACGTGGTGGAGAATTATCCCGGGACGCCCGCGACCGAGGAAGCGCTGTTCATCATGGGCGAGGCGTACGACCGGATGGGCATGAAGGAACTGGGCGATGACGCGCGCCGCGTGCTCGCCAAGAACTTCCCGGATAGCCGCATCGTTCGGGACGGCGGCGCCCGCAACACGGCGCCCTGGTGGCAGCCCTGGAACTGGTGACCGGGACCTACCCGAGATAGGTTCTAGACGTTGATCCTCTCGTCCGCGATGTGCGCGCGGACGACGGACTCGAAATCCGCGTCGGCGGCGAATCCCATCGCAGCCGCGCGCTCGGTGCGGAAGCGGATCGGCCAGGTGCGCACGATCGCCTGGATCTTCGGGTCCGGACGGTAGATCACCCGCTTCGCGACATGCTCGCCCGCGACCCGCGCGAGCGTGGCGAGCATCTCCTGCACCGACACCGTGATGCCCGGCAGGTTGAGCGCCCGCCGCGTGCCCCAGGCGGCGGACGGCAGGTCGTGCGCGTGGATGAAGGCCTCGACCACCTTGGACGGCGAGAGCAGCCACACGCCGGTCTCCGCGGGATCGACCGGGCAGATGGACTCCACGCCGGCGAGGGGCTCGCGAATGATGCCGCTCGCGAACGAGGACGCGGCAAGGTTGGGCTTGCCCGGCCGCACGACGATGGTGGGCAGGCGCAGGCTGCGGCCGTCGATGTAGCCCTTGCGCGTGCAATCGGTGACCAGGTACTCACCGATCACCTTCTGCGTGCCGTAGGAGGTCTGCGGATTGGGCGTGGTGGCGTCGTCGAGGATGTCGGGCAGCTCACCGCCGAACGCGGCCACCGAGCTCGTGAACACCACGCGGGGCGGGCGCGCGAGCTTGCGGCATTGCTCCAGCAGCAGGCGCGTCCCGTCGAGGTTGACCCGGTAGCCGAGATCGAAGTCGGCCTCGGCGCCGGCGCTCACCACCGCGGCGAGATGGAAGACCGCGGCGGTGTCGGGCGCCATCGCGGCGGCGATCGCGCCAGGTGCGGCAAGGTCTCCGGTGACGCACTTCACGCGCGGATCGGGATGCTCCGGGAACGCGGTGTCGAAGCAGGTCACCTGCGTGACCGGCTGCGGCCTGCCGTCGGGCCCTGCGAGAGCGCCGCGGTCCAGGAGCGTGCGCGCGAGGCGGTGCCCAAGGAAGCCGCCGCCGCCGGTGATGAAGACCTTCATGACGCCTCCTCCTCGTTCTTCTCGGTGGCGCCGGATTCTACGCGGAAGAAGGCCTCCACCTCGGCGAGGTCGCGCGTGCGCCGCATCGGCGGCAGGCTGGCCGCGAGCGCCTTGCCGTAGGGCTTGCTGACCAGGCGCACGTCGCAGATCACCAGCACGCCGCGATCGGTCTCGTCGCGGATCAGTCGCCCCGCGCCCTGCTTGAGCGTGATCGCCGCCTGCGGGAGCTGGTACTCCATGAAGGCATTGCGCCCTGCCTTCTTGAGGGCATCGATGCGCGCCTGCATCACCGGGTCGTCGGGCGGCGCGAAGGGCAGCTTGTCGATCACCACCACCGAGAGCGCCTCGCCGCGCACGTCCACGCCTTCCCAGAAGCTCGCGCTCGCCACCAGCACGGCATTGCCGAGCTTGCGGAAGCGATCGAGCAGATCGGTCTTGGTGCCCTGCCCCTGCACCAGCAGCGGGAACCCGAGGCCTTCCGCCGCAAATCGCTCCGCGAGCAGCGCGTGCGCCTGGCGCATGGCGCGCAGCGTGGTGAAGAGCAGGAACGCGCGACCGCCGCTGGCGCGCAGCACCGGGAGCACGGCCTCGACCACCGCTTGCGTGTGCGCCTCGGTATTCGGCTCGGGCAGCCCCCTGGGCAGGTACACGAGCCCGTGCGCGGCGTAGTCGAACGGGCTGTCCCAGCACGCGGTCTCGGCCGACTCCAGGCCCATCTCCGCCTGGTACAGGGCGAAATCGCCCTGCATCGCCAGCGTTGCGGAGGTGAGGATCCACGCCCGCGGTGAGCCGCCAAGCTGCGCGCGGAAGCGCTCGGCGATCGACAGCGGGGTCGCGTGCAGCGCAAGGGCCTGCGCGAACGCCTCGACCCAGCGCACCAGTCCCGCGTCCTCCCCCGCGCTCCAGCGCACGAGCCGTTCGTGCAGGTCCGCAGCGCGGCGCGCGCAGTGCTCGAGCCCCTCGGCGCGTTCCGCCACCTCGGCGAGCGCGGCCCCGAGCGCCGCGACGCCCTGGATCGCGAGCTCCAGCGAGCGCATGAACTCCGCGTCGGCGACGAAGCGCGCCGCCGGCGCGCGGCCCTCCTTCATCGCGACCGCAAGACGCAGGTCGCGCGCCGCGCGGTCGAGACGCCGCACCCGCTCGGGCAGCTCGGCGACGTCGCGGGCGTGCGCGAGGCTTTCGACCAGCGCGTCGCGGCACAGGTCGAGGACCTGGCCGGTGGTCACCGTCTCGCCGAAGAACAGCGTGGCGGTCTCGGGAAGCTGGTGCGCCTCGTCGAGGATCACCGTGTTGCACGCCGGCAGCAGCTCGGCCATGCCCTCGTCGCGCAGCATGACGTCGGCGAAGAACAGGTGGTGGTTCACCACCACCACGTCGGCGGCGAGCGCGTCGCGGCGCGCCTTCATGACGAAGCAGTCGGCGAAATGCGCGCAGTTCTGCCCGAGGCAGTTCTCGCGAGTGGAGGTGGCGAGCGCCCATGCAGCGGCGGTTTCGGACACCTCGGCGAGCTCTGCACGGTCGCCGGTGCGCGTGCGGCGCGCGAAACGGGCGATGGCCTGCAGGTTCGCGGCCTCCTCCCGCGAGGGCAGGCGGCCGTCCTGCAGGTTGCGCTCGAGGTGGTAGTGGCACACGTAGTTGGCGCGCCCCTTGAGCAGCGCCGCGGTGACCGCCAGCCCCAGCGCACCGCGGACCGCCGGCAGGTCGCGATGGAAGAGCTGGTCCTGCAGCGTCTTGGTGCCGGTGGAGATCAGCACCTTGCCGCCAAGCAACAGCGCGGGGACGAGATAGGCGACGGTCTTGCCGGTCCCGGTACCCGCTTCGGCGATCAGCACCGTGCGCTGCTCGATGGCGTCCGCGACCCGCGCAGCGAGCTCGCGCTGCTGGGCACGCGCCTGGTAGCCCGGAATGGTGCGCGCGAGCGTGCTGTCGGCCGCGAAGGCCGCCTCGATCTGCGCCCGCGTGTCGCTCACCGGCGCGCGCTACCGGATTTCGTCGACGCGCACGAAGACGCTGCGGTTGTCGGCCCGGATCACCTGGCCGCCGGACAGGATGCCGCGCTGATCGACGGCGGCGGACTGCGTGACGCCGCCCAACTCGATCCACTCGCCCAGGCGTCCGCTGGCGACGGTCGCGATGTTCTGACCCTGCGCGGTGCCGCCTCCGGTGAGGCGGCCGCGCTGGGTGGAGACTTCCAGCGTGACGCGGTCTCCGGCCACGCGCGGCACGACGTAGAAGCCGGTGGATGCGCTCTGGATGGTGGTGCCGCCCTGCACCACCGTCCCCCACGGCGTATGCGTCACGGTACCCGTCTGCACCGGTGCGGACTGCCCGACCGAGATGAAGGCGGGACTGCCCTCGAGCGCCTGCACCTGCTGCGCGACGCTCTCGCTGCCGCTTGCCGCGCTGTCGCGCAGGCGCACGTCGATGTCGCTGCCGCGCGTGCCGATGGTGCCGGATACGCTGCCGCCGCGTGCCGCGAGGCTCCCCGCGGCGTCCTGCCGCACGGAGATCGTAAGGCGCCTGGGCAGCGTGTCGATCGCGGCGAGCGCCTGGCGGAGCTGTTCGATGTTGCGCCGGCTGGCGCGCAGGATCACCTGGTTCTGCATCCCGGTCATGGCCCCGCCGGGCTCGACCAGCGGCTGCAGGATGGGAATCACCTGGTCCGCCGTGCGGTGGCGCAGGGAGAAGATCTCGACCTCGTCGGCGCGGGCCGCGAAGCCGGCGCACGCGAGCGCGAGGACGAGCAGGAGACGCAGCACGGTTGCCATCGGAATTACCTTTGACTTCGCCCGGAAGATTTCCTACAGTACTTCACGATTTCCGGGCAAGGCAATGTTTAAGCGAACTTTTTGCCTTATTTTCATCATCGGCACGCTGGCCGGCTGCGCGAGCCGCGGACCGCTGCCCCCCGATGCCGCGGAGACGCCCCCGCCGACCGCGGTCGCGCCGCCCGACGTGCTCTCCAGCGAGGTGGCACTGTATGCGCTCGCGCAGCTCGGCGTGCCCTACGTGTTCGGCGGCGCGTCGCCGCAGGCCGGCTTCGACTGCTCCGGCCTGGTGCGCTACGTCTTCCAGGCCACCCGCGGCGTGGACCTGCCGCGCACCACCTTCGAGCTCGCACGCACGGGCCAGAGCGTGACGCCGCCCGGGCTGCAGCCCGGCGACCTGGTGTTCTTCAACACCCTGCGCCGCGAGTTCTCCCACGTCGGCATCTATCTCGGCGAAGAGCGCTTCATCCACGCGCCCGCCACCGGCGGCGTGGTCCGGATCGAGAGCCTGCGGACCGATTACTGGCTGCGGCGCTTCAACGGCGCGCGGCGCCTGTCGATCTAGCCGCATCCGGCCCCCCGTCCGCTGCGTAAACCGGACATGCCTTCGCCGTACACATCGTTCTTCGCCGCGCGCCGGCGCGCCCTTGCATTGGGTGCCGCGGCGTTGCTCGCCGGCTGCTCGCCGATCCGGCTGATCAACGAGCTCGCGCCCGCCGACACCTACCGTCGCACGCCCGACCTCGCATACGGCCCGCATCCGCGCCAGCGGCTCGACCTGTACTCGCCGGTGAACGGCCCGCGCCCCGCGCCCGTCGTCGTGTTCTTCTACGGCGGATCGTGGCGAACGGGCAGCCGCGCCGACTACCTGTTCGTGGGCGAAGCGCTTGCCTCCCGGGGCTGCATCGTCGCGGTGGCCGACTACCGCCTGCACCCGGAGGTGCGGTTTCCGGACTTCATCGACGACTCGGCGGCGGCCGTCGCCTGGGTCAGGGCGCACGCAGTCGCACACGGCGGCGACGCGGGACGTCTGTTCGTCATGGGGCACTCCGCGGGCGCCTACAACGCTGCCATGGTGGCGCTCAACGGGCGCTACCTCGAGCGCGCCGGTGCCGTACCCGGCGGTATCGCCGGGCTGGTCGGGCTCGCCGGCCCCTACGATTTCCTGCCGCTCGACAGCCGCCTGCTGCGCAACATCTTCGGGTGGCCGGACACCCCGCCCGAGACCCAGCCCATCCGTTTCGTCGGCCCCGCTGCTCCGCCGACCCTGCTGCTCACCGCGCAGCGTGACACCATCGTCAGCCCCGGCAACAGCGCCCGGCTCGCCGCACGGCTGCGCGAAGCCGGGAGGCCGGTGCGCGAGGTGACCTATCCGCAGCTCGACCACCGCACCCTCGTCGGCGCGCTCGCGATGCCCCTGCGGGATCTCGCGCCGGTGCTGGACGAGGTCGCTTCGTTCGTTTCCGATCCCGCCGCGCGCACCGCCTAGGCGCACCGCGCTAAGCGCATCGCGCATGGCGCAGTTCGGCCTATCGGACGAGAACGATTCGCATTTATTTTGCCAATGAGAATCATTCCTGATAGACTTTGTCCGGAAAGGGTTATCCTACAGGCCACCTAACAGGGGAAATCGCTCGCAATGCGTCCTTCGCTCACCCTCGCCTCCGCGCTTGCCGCCGCCGGTCTCGCTCTGGGCGCCGCCCTCCCCTGGCTGGCCCACGCCCAGGACAAGGTGCTCAATCTGTATACCGCCCGCCACTACTCGACCGACGAGGCGCTTTACAACGACTTCAGCCGGCAGACGGGCATCAGGATCAACCGTATCGAGGGCGGCGAGGACGCGCTGTTCGAGCGCATTCGCGCGGAAGGCGCCAACTCGCCGGCCGACGTCTTCCTGACCGTCGACATCGGGCGGATCTGGCGCGCCGAGCAAGCGGGTATCTTCGCACCGGTGAAGTCCAAGGTTCTGGAATCGCGCATCCCCGCGGCCTACCGCGACCCGGAGGGCGAGTGGTTCGGCTTCTCCGCGCGCGCGCGCGTCATCGCTTACAACAAGTCGATGGTCAAGCCGGGCGAGATCACCCGCTACGAGGACCTCGCCGACCCGCGATGGAAGGGCAAGGTGTGCGTGCGCTCCAGCGGCCATCCCTACCAGCTCTCGCTGATGGCGGGCCTGGTCTCGCATCTCGGCGAGGCCAAGGCCGAACAGTGGGTGAAGGGGCTCGCCGCCAACCTCGCGCGCGACCCCAAGGGCGGCGACACCGACCAGCTGCGCGCGGTCGCCGCCGGCGAGTGCGCCGTCACGCTATCCAACCAGTACTACGTGGTGCGCCTGATGCGCTCGGAGAAGCCCGAGGATCGGAAGGTCATGGAGTCCCTTGCGATCGTCTGGCCGAACCAGCAGGACCGCGGCGCGTCGATGAACGTCTCGGGCGGCGGCATGCTCAAGAACGCGCCGCACAAGGAGGCCGCCTTGAAGTTTCTCGAGTACCTCGCGAGCGACTCGGCCCAGGCGTACTTCGCGAACGGCAACAACGAGTGGCCCGTCGTTCCCGGCGTGAAGATCGACAACCCGGCGCTCGAGTCCCTGGGCAAGTTCAAGGCCGATCCGATCAACGTCAAGGAACTGGGCAGGAACCAGGCGGTGGCGCAGAAGATCGCCGACCGCGCCGGTTACAAGTAGGCGTCCGCCGCGCAGGGGGCTGCCGCGCCCCTTGCCCGTTCCGCAACCCCGCATCTATCATGAACCGCGCGCTCCCCTGCGCGCGGTGCTTGCGCTGAATCAGGCCGCCCGCCGCGCCCTGGGGTAAAACGTCAGCAGTCCTCCCCGTTCACCCAGGAACCGCCATGGCCGCCATCAAGCAGGAAGACCTCATCCAGAGCGTCGCCGACGCTTTCCAGTACATCTCGTATTACCACCCGGTCGACTACATCAAGGGCCTCGCCGCCGCCTACGAACGCGAGCAATCACCTGCCGCCAAGGACGCGATGGCCCAGATCCTGATCAACTCGCGCATGGCCGCGGAAGGCCATCGCCCGATCTGCCAGGACACCGGCATCGCCATAGCGTTCGTGCGCGTGGGCATGAACGCGCGCTGGGACGCGACCATGACGGTCGAGCAGATGGTGAACGAGGGCGTGCGCCGCGCCTACACCCATCCGGACAACAAACTGCGCGGCTCGGTGCTCGCCGATCCGGACGGCAAGCGGACCAACACGAAGGACAACACCCCCGCGGTCACGCACATCGAGCTCGTGCCCGGCGACAAGGTCGAGGTGATCGTGGCCGCGAAAGGCGGCGGCTCCGAGAACAAGTCCAAGTTCGCGATGCTGCTCCCCAACGACAACATCGTCGACTGGGT
>Ga0209254_10000046_pt1 | contig 71362 bp, 74 predicted proteins | sample FrelakmetDIP11DI_FD_187148 | JGI IMG/M metagenome (GOLD analysis project Ga0209254, IMG submission 187148) | Freshwater lake sediment microbial communities from the University of Notre Dame, USA, for methane emissions studies - DIP11 DI (SPAdes)... | ecosystem: Environmental > Aquatic >...
ACCATCATTAGGTTTTGAACTTGAAAATAGTCCTGGAGAATTTGAAGTACTTTGACCAAATAAAGAACCATCATTAGGTTTTGAACTTGAAAATAGTCCCATTGGAAAAGGATTATGGCCGCATAGATTTTTAACTTCAGGTAAAGTGTTAACTTGTGACATAAACAACAATTGGTTAGTAGTATTTTCTTTGATAACTAAACCAAAAGGTTGATTAACTTTGAATGTTATAGTATTAGATGGTCCACTAAAGCGTGCTCCTGCAGTTACTGCAGCTGCTTCTGTTCCGTTTTCATCTATCTTCAAATATACTTTTTGAATCATTCTATCAATATATAGCATTTCATCCGAAAATATTCCAGAAAAATCTCCATGTTGTGAAAACAATTCACTAAGTCCTAAATCAGATAATACATTTCCCAATTCAAATTCATTTTCAATTTCGAACTTGGGTAAGAATAAGTTTATTTCTAAACCTTGTGAATTGTACAAATTACATTCTTTAATAATTTCTGGTGTAAGCTTTAATTCCATATCTTTTTTTGGTAATATTATATAACAACTAAAATTTCCATTATTGGTTTCAACATATGGAATCGAAATAAATCTATGATCATAAGTTTCTTTGTACTTAAAGAAACTTTTCATGTTCATCATTGGTACATTGATTTCACCATTTAAAGAACGAAACTTATCAATCTTAGTATTTTCGATTGAAAACTTTTTTTTCCAATTGGCATAAAGATAAACCACATTTACTGGTATAAATGGTTTCAATTGAATGTTACCCAAATCTATAGATTTAATTTTATTATTAGTCATTTTAGATATCCATTCGTTTATTTTATTTTTTGTTTCTGGATCTAAAAAATTGAGTCGTTTCAATTCTGAATTATATTCTTTGATATTTTGAATATAACCGTCTCTTATTTCAATCGAATCATCAACAAATATCAAAGTTGATATTTGAAGTTTAAAAGATTCAGATTGATTTTCTAATTTTAGTATTCGATTTAAAACTTCTTTTGGTTCAGCATTCTTAAAACATCTCTCAACAAATTGTTTTAAAGTTTTACCACCAGTTCCGATGTTTAAAATCATTAACAACTTTGTCAATGATAATGGACAAAAGATTATGTCTGGTTTTATGCTACATAACTTCAAAAACACTTCAACATTGAAATCTTCCATGATTTGAGTCTCATATTCATGAAAAGAAACAAAAAAAACTAAATTTTATTACTCGAAATATTCTTTACACATCGTTTCAATCATATTCTCTAAAACTGTAATTGGAATATTTTTCTTAGAAGATACTAAATATTTCTCTCCTCGTAACCAATTTTTGACTATATACATTTCAATGTTAAAATCTTTCGTTAATTCTTTTATAGTTTTTACTATTTTATCTAACTTTGTAACATCTTTGCGTGATAAATAGTTTTCGAAACAATCAGATATTAAAGCATTCAGCGTGTCTGTGACGTTTCCATAACTAATTCTAGAATCCTTTCTTCCACGAGGACTAATTGGTTGAGAAAGTGTAAAATCTAAAAAGATTTGATCATTATGATCTTCAAAATGAGTTCCCATGATGAGAATAAAATCCAATATTAATTAGCATATAGTTAGTAAATGATATTAAAAAAATAAATTTTTAGTTTTGATTTTAACCTTAAATCTGAAACAGTCTCCTAAAAGTCATGAGAGAAAAATCTATTCAAAACGTCCTCCAAAAAATTCCTCTTATTAATTTATTATATCTACGGATCTTATCTTTTTGTATTTTTGTGATTAACTTTGAATGTTATAGTATTCGATGGTTCACTAAAGAATGCTCCCGCAGTTACTGCAGATGTTTCTGTTCATTCCTCTCATTATTTTATTATGTAAGAGGATCTTATTTCTTTCGTATTCTTGTTCTTCAAAGTATTTTATTCTTGCATATGCTTGATGTCTATCGTATTCTTCACGTTTTTTCTTATTAAATCTTATTCTTTTAAGTTTTTCCTTTTCAAACCTTTTTTCATCAAGTTGTTCATAATGTCTTTGACGAATTTTTTCTCTTTCAATTTTTTCTATTTCACAATTTTTATTAATTTTTTCATTTTCAACTTTTTCTTTTGGTGTTCCAAATGAAAAGAATCGCATTTTGTCAAAACAGAATAATCTTTCAATATATTTTTAGTCTGCGTAGTTAAAAAAATAAATTTTACTCATTTTATGAATTTATCAAAAAAACCTTTTTAACCTCAACCTCGAAACATTTATGAATAGGTTTTTGATCAATAATATCAAGAGTATCTTTATCTAGAGAAGTTTTTAGAAAACACAAATCATGTAAAAAATCTAATTTGATGATGGTAAATTTATCTAATATATCTTTAAATACAGCACATCTAAACTTTTCTGTATTTCTATATACATCATTGTAACATATTGTAGAAGGTATTGTATCAATAATGAAAAATAAGTTTTGGTGTAAAGTTTTAGCATTACACATGATTATATCAAATAAATCAATTAGGTATGACTCTAAACAATATATCAAAGTATTTTCACCAAAATAACTTCCAAACTTATCTGTGCTTTTTATAGTAACATTTTTTTCCTTTTCTAAAAAATGAAACAAATCTATTTTATCATCACAATAAAAACGTCTTATTAACTTATTATCTTTTCCAAATGGGTATTTCATTAAAATATGAAATGTCATTCCTTTAGGGATAATTTCAACTACCTTATTAATTATCTTTTCTACATTTTCGTCTCTTACTACTCCATTCTTTCTCTCGAATTCTTTTTCCATTTTAACCTTTTCCCTCATCCTTTTTATCTCATCCTCTTCCCGCTTACGATTAATCTTTTCCTGCTCACGTTTATACTTTTCTGCTTCTTTTTTTTATATTTTTTAGCCTATCCTCTTCATCCCTTTTCTTCCAATATTTGTCTATTTCATATTTTTGTCCCTTTGCCTTCTATCATATCCTCTAATATCATCCATTTTATTATTCTAACATTTATTACATTTTTGTGATTAACAAAGATTATTTTAAATAAAATGATCTTTCATTAGATCACGGATAGCATCATCTAAAATATTAGTTGAAATATTATTCTGTGGCTGAGATGATTTTTGGAAATCACCTAAACACTTACCAGAATGAATATCAGACAAAACTAATTGTTTATGATCATCTAATATATTTAGTATTAATTTTTCATCAAGAGTGTAATTCTTTATTAATTCATTTAGTGTTTTTATTACTTTTTGTTGTCTTTCTACAATGTTTTTTAAATGTCTACTACAATCTATATATACAACGACTATATTTTTTAAAACCAAATAAGTATTAAAACAATCATTTACTAAAACTTTTAACGTATTAGAAACATCACCGTAAGAAAACTTTTTAGACTGATCATCATATTCATATTTTGATTTTGTTGTAACAACAAAATCAAAAAAGATTTGTCCTTCACGATCTTCATAATAAGTTCCCATTTTGAAAGTATTTTAACAAATCTAAATAAAAAAATAAATTTATTTTCCGATCATTTTCTAAACCTAAATAAAATGAAGGATGCACTCTATATAGGATGTCTTCAATGTTTTAATGGTTTAGTTGAATGTGTAAAAGCTATTAATGCAACAATTGGGTTTCAAATGTGTTTCCTTTCAGATCTGTTTGTAGAACAGATGATTACTAATACAACTTGTTTTGATGCTTTGAATTGTTCAGGATGTTGGAATTTAAGATTAATGAGTATAGCTAAGAATTGTACCGAATCAATATTGAATATAAAACTAGAATAATATACTTGCCGGAGCCTGCGTAGGTATAGACTGTAACATCCTTAATAATCTCTTTTACTCTATTCCAATATAATCCATCTAATCCACATCCAATTTTAGGAATAGATAATGATTTGATATTTAATTCTTCCATTTTGTAACGCATATAACTAATAGAATGTTCAAGATCAATATACTTTGGTTTGTGATAAGATAAAATATAAATATTCCATCTCTTTCTAAAATAGTTTTATGTTGTGATCTTAGTTCATCAAGACCACCATATTTTTTTTTGTCAGTTCATCTTATTTATAAAAAAAATGTCTAAAAAAGTAATTTTTGTTTATAAAGAAAATGAATCACGAACATTTTTATTCTAGTATAACATCAACGACGTATACAAAGGTTAAAATAGCTGGATTTGATATAGATGGAACAATAATAACTCCTAAAAGAACTTGTGAATTGTTTGGTAAATATAACGATCCTAATGATTTTACTTTTAAGTTTAAAAAAATACCAAAATGTTTAAATATTATATCAAAAGACTTCAAAATAATATTTTTTACCAATCAAGGTGGAATTGAAAAAGGAGATCAAAGTTTACAACTGATGATCGATAAATTGGAAAACATAAAAAGTGAAATCGGATTAAGAAATATTTCTTATTGTATTGCAAAGACTAGAAATGAACATTATAGAAAACCAGGAATTGGAATGTGGGAATATGTTGAATCCGTATATAAAAACATTGACAAAAGAAATAGTTTTTTTGTTGGCGATTCAGCTGGTAGACCTTGTGAACCTTGTAAAAAATGTATTAGAAGTAATTGTGAAGAAGTATTTGAACAAGGTAGACCAACAGACTATGGTGATTTTGATAAACAATTTGCTAAAAATATAGGTATCAAGTTTTATACTCCAGAAGATTTTTTTTATAGGAAAATGGCTAATGTGAATCTTTAGAGAGCGGAGAGCAAGACGAGGAATTTGCTCCGAAGCTTTTCGCTCCTTTTTCGGGTTTCACATTCAAAATTTATTTTTTGAATGTGAAATCATTATGAAGACTCACAATGGGATCTCATAATTATATCGAAGAAACTGAAGAAACTGAAGAAACTGAAGAAACTGAAGAAACTGAAGAAACTGAAGAAACTGAAGAAACTGAAGAAACTGAAGAATATATCAAAACCTATTCCCAGTTAGTAATAGAGACTAAAGATGAGATTGTATATGAAACAATTAAAAAGATAAATACGATTTTAGATGAATATTTATTCGATTTACAATTCTCCTCTGAAACTAAGATCTTAGAAAATCTCATTATCATATTAAACGATGAATCATTGATGCAAAGAAACATTGACAATCTAAACTTTGTTGATGATATTTTGAATAAACTGCTAAATAGTTTAAAAGATAAAAAATTTGATGAAATATGTTGGTATCATCTTGAAGAGAATATTCAAATATATATAACAGGTATACAAGAAAAATGTGAATCTATACCTACACAGAGCGGAGAGCTGAGAGCGGAGAGCGGGGCAAACGTCTCGCTTAGCTCTTCGGGTACCCCTCCGGCAAATATAACACTATCAATTTGTAATTATTGTTGTTTCGAAGTAGATTAAAGGTTACAAATACAAAATTTACTTTTACAGTTTGTATTCTGATTTAATTGCAAAAATGGAAAATAGAAATGATATCGTTTTCATTGAAAACTTTGAATTAACTACTGTTACTGTCTTACAATTTGGTTCAAAACATCCTAAACCAAATGATCCAGGCATTTTATATATTTATAGATTATACAAGATTTTAAGAGACTTATGTTATTGTTAGATGACTCGAATAGATCTTCCTTTTAAATAATTGTAAATTGTTTGTAATTGTATATTTTTTGTTTTTTTATATTTGTTTAAGATATTATTCAAAATTCGATAGGTATACATTTTATCAACAGATTTTTTTTCGTTTTCACATTGAACTACAATAATTGGTATATCATCTGAACACAAGTTTATTATGTTTCTATAAAGATCGTAACATTCTGATAATCTGGTAAAAAAAAATATAATACCGTTTGCATTGTACAGATTGAATTCGTTATCAGTGTACCATATTTCGTATTTTATGTTATTTATTGTTTTGTTTACTATTTTGTTTTGTGAACAAAGAATTACTACTTTGAAAGTGTTCATTTTATACGAACTATTCATAATTTGAATCGTTTAAAGTTATCAATATTTATCACTAAATGGAAAATATGAGTATTTTCTTTTACCACTTTTTCTTTTAAAAAACATTCTAAAGAGTCAACAAGTTGTGGAGTAATTTTAGGGTTTATAGATACAAACTTTACACTTTCGATAGTTACTTTATCATTTTGTGCTAGAAACTCTGAATTAGTGATTTCGTTTTCTTTTAATATAACCTCACATTGAAACTCGGAGACCCCCCCTCGCTCTTCGTTCTCTTCAGATTCGCCAAAAGAATCATTTGAAAATAGTTTTTCATGAGGATCAGTTTCTTCTATTTTTGTTTTAATATATGATTTTGAAATTCGTAACGATGAGTTCTTATTCATACCTAACCAAACTATATAATCAATTATGAGAGCATTTACAAACAATAGGTTGTCTTTACAAAAGAACGTTTTGTCTAATGCATTCAAATATTCATCAGGAGTTAGGAATAAAACCTTTTCAGTTTTAGAAAAAGCTAGTTCTGATAGTTTATCTATTTTGTTAAATGATTTTCCAATAAATAGAATTTTATGATAATCAAAGTTTTCACCGTTAAAGTCGATACCTTTTTTTAAATTTGTCAACTGTAAATATATTTCCAATTTGATATCTTTAAATATTAGGGTCTTTCTTCTTTTTTGTATGGTATCTGGTATTGAATCGTAATCATCAAATATCACTTTACCATCATCAAATTCTAAAACGTAAATATTTGTTAGCAATGGTGATAACAAAACATGAAAAACTCCCATTATCTGAATTCCTTTTACAACTTCACCAGAATGTATCTTATTCTGATCAAAAATGAGAACATCTCCTTCTTCTAAAGAGTATTTAACACCATCAACTATGATTTCACCACCTGAATCTGCTTTCTTGAAACAACAAAGAATCGTACACTGATGACATTGATCCAATAAATAGTTTGCGCTATCTTTATGATCCTTAATAAAATCTCCATTTTTGTACATTGGAACTTCATAAGTTATTTTCTTCTTTGGTGTATGAATTTTGTAATTTATAAGTGATTGGATTTTAGCAATCAGTCCATAATCACTTTCCAATATGAAGTTTTTAATTTTTTCAGTTTCTCCTTCTAATTCATTTTTCCATACTCTTCCTTTTATAGGATCTTCACCCTCATTAATAAAAACAGGATCAGATTTAAAAGCCTTACTCAAATGAATAGTTTCCATTTGAATCTTTTTTTTATATTTCAACATTCGTTAATAATCTGAGTTTCAAAAGTAAATTTTAATTAAAAACGTATTCGTTGTTCAATATTTGATAGTTTATATCTTTTGATGGTGTATAAGTATCTTTTACGTTTCTTTTGTTTAAATAATGATCCGGTCTCTTAAGAAATCCGTATATATTCGTTGGCAGAATATTTTGAGAGATCTGAAATTCATCTAATACGGGATTAACTCTTGGAGTAACTGGTAACCTTGGTCTTCTTGATATCGGTAACAGATCCCAAGGTGATATCAAAGGTAACCTAACTTCTTCATTTACATAACTTTTATGTGATGATTGACCATACATAGTTTGATTTCTGTTTCTAGATTGATATTCTATTATTCCGTTCACAAAAAGAGGATATTTTTCAGATTCTTTAAGAGAATCTCCAATATCTACCTTCCAATGCTTTTTAGCATCTCTAAATTGTAATATCTCCTTTTTAATATCTGGATATATTGGTCCCTCGATATAGTTTAATGGTCTTTTATTTGAAAATGGAATATATGCCATTTGTTATAGTTTTATTAGTAAAAATTTATTTTCAACAGGCTATCTAAAATATGAATAAAGTGAACAAAGAAGCCATAATGACATATATTGTAGGAAATGATTACATTAAGAAACAAGACATCAATAAGCATAAAGATGATCTTTTATATTTTATGTTAGATTTTAATGATGATGATACGTCGGATATGGAAGAAAGATGCTTTGGTATTCAAGAAAATAGAAACGAATATTTAAAAGACGATTTAGAATATAAAGAGTTTAAGGAATTAACTAAAAACTTTTCAAATCTAACAGCTTCATTTCAGAATTTCATTGTAAACGATGTAGAAGTATTTAAAAACATAAAAGAGATAAGCTTTTTTAGATGTAAAATAGGATTTGAATGTGAAACCTTTCAGGTTTCTAACCTTCAGTCTGGCACACAAAATGAATCTTTAGATTCTAAAAATTTACAACTTGATTATATAAGAAAGATAACTTTAGATGAATGTGAAATATATAGCAGTGATATAAAGTTTGTAGAAATCGATGTTCTTCATATAAGAAGATGTAAAATGAGAGAATCAGATTTAATCTACACTAATATACTTTTACTAGATAATACCATAAGATCATTAAAACTAGTTTTTTGTATTGTTGATGAACATACTATTTTTTCGAATAGTATACGAATGTTAGAGTTTTTTGAATGTACATTATCGAATGTAGTTTTACCACATGAATTGATATCATTAGATATAAATAAATGTGGATTGTTCAACACAATACAAATACCTAAAAATGTGAAATTTTTAGAATTAAAAATAGAATTACACTATTTGTGTTTAGTGAAAATATTAAGTGAACATTTAAAAGACTTCTTTTTTAACACTTCTCCATATAATCAAGAATTAGATTTATTGACAAAAATGTTTGACTTTCAAGTAACTATTGATAGATTGATATTATATGTAGATTTTAATCATAATTGCTCATCACTCACAAAAATTATAAAAAAACTAAAGAATGTAAAAACATTGTCAGTCATCATACCTCAATATGATCCTTTTGAAAATGTGAAAACAATGATCGAAAGCATTCCTGAAAGTGTTACAACTTTACAATTATTGAATTTATTAACACATAACAATATGTATGATTCTTTAAAGTATATACCAAAAAATGTAAAAACTTTAGATATGTCAGAGGTTGCATATGGTTATACTAAAGAAGAGGTTCAATACAATATAAACAGACTTGATGATATAAAAACGTATAATGGTGTAAAATTTGAAAAGCTGATTTTGAGACATCATACATTAGAAGCTACTAAAAAATACTTTTTCTCTGAAATAGCAATGATAAACTATATCGGTGATAAATCTTTGCTATATTATTGTATACTTGCAATGAAGAGTCTTAAAAATAATACAGATGATTTACCATTGACATTAAAAAACATTCTACAAGAATGTGATAGTATTGGAATACAACAAGATGATAAAAAATATCTTTTTAAATATCTCGTACCATATTGGTCTTCATGAAGATTTCTCACTTTATAAACATTTTATTCACTTCATCAAACAAAAAGTCTAATTCATTAGATTCTGTAAGAACTTCAGTAAAATCCTTAATTATTTTTTTTATGTCTGGCTTTCCTTCTGAAGACTTTTTAACCTTTTCAAATGTTTTTTCCATCAGAACACTAAACTCTGGTCTGTTTACCATCATCATTATAGACCCCAAATCTATTCCACTTAAAAGATTATTTATGATTGGAGCTTGTGTTAGAACTTCGATTTCAGTATTTTGTATTTCTATCTCTTTTTTCGATAACTCAATAAGTTTTTTTAAGTGTTTTGTTATAGCATCTTTAGTGTTTTTCGATGATTTAGTATAAATATTCCCTATATTCATGACTTTGATATCTTTTTCTTCTTTTCCTTCTATATTTTCTGTTATGTATTTAACAACTTCAATATGTGGCATATCAATCAAAAATTGTAATTCTTTTATGTTGATCTTTCTAGTGTTCGACAAATCGGTTATAAATTCTTTAAATGAAACAGTTAATGTTGTAGTGTTCACACTTTCCATTTGTTTTTTTGTTTCTTTTAAACAAAATCGGAATATAATCCAAAATATAATTTACATACGAGGTATAATTGTTTGTTAAATAAAAATGATGTTGACTTATAATAACTTTGCATTTTTGTGTAATTATTGTTTCAGAACAATAATGAGTTGTATACTTGAAAACGATGTAAGTGATCTTTTTAGTAATTGTATTTTCAACAACATCCTAAACATTGATATCAATAAAGTATCGAATTCATCATGTTTACCGAAAACTTTTTGTACCGGGTGTTGGGACAGCCAGTTTATGGAAGGTGTAAAAAACTGTACCGAACACATTTTTGGGATAGAAATGTGAAACCTGAAACCTTTAGTCTTTGATTTTCAATGTGAATGTCGAAGAGATTCTAAAAAAAATGTGAATCCGTAAGAAACTTAACATTTAGAATCTAATAAATGATTACAGATTATCATAAGATACATTACATAAGAAAAGGAGCAAATGGAACAATAATCAAAGCTATAAAGAAAAAAAATGAAGCAATACCAGAATCAGAACCAATATTATACGCAATCAAAAAAATCAAACTGAAAAACGATTTAAAAGAATTATCTAAAGAAATTTCAATTCTTAACGAATGTGTTAACATAAAGAACGTTATTAAGGTTTTAGATTTTTTTAATGATGGTAAGTATTTGTACATCATCTTAGAAACTGATATATACGCTAAAGATCTACATGATTATCTAGAAGACTATCTAGAGGAACATGATATAAAATATCTTTACGAGGGTTTAATCAAGAAAATATTCAAAAACATATTAGATACATGCGTAGAACTTAGAAAATTACAAATTCATCATATGGATATAAAAACTGAAAACATTATGATGTTGGGTAAAAATACTAATGAACACAATCTAAGAATAAAAATAATTGATTTTGGATCTTCGTGTCATGAAATAGATTTGAAAAGAACTAAACTTATGGGAACAGTCGATTTTGCTCCACCAGAAGCTTTAGAATATTTTGATAACGGATATTCTGACAGTGATGAAGTTGAAAATGAGAAAATAATAAACAATAAACGAATAAACGGTGAAAAATATACAGTTTGGACTTTAGGAATTTTGTTATACTATTTGATCCATTTTGAATATCCATTTGAAGAATTGTCTGAAATAGAAAATAAAGAAATATCTTTTACATCGAGTATCAATATAAATGTAAAAGAAATGTTGAAAAGATGTTTAGAAAAGAAAATGGATAAAAGATGTAAACTGATAGATATAAGTAGTTGTAAATGGTTAAACGAAAAATAATTTTACACCCATTTTCCACTTCCTGCTCCAATACCTAACACCGTTGAAACACTTCCAGATTGAAAATGACCTAAAAGGTTACTTTCATCATTAAAAAACAATAGACTAGTGTATACCGGAGTACAATTAAATTCGAATCTATCTGTTTCTAACACCATCTTTTCAAAATTGTTAGTGTAAACATCTCCAATTAGAATCCCTCCTCCAGGTGATGAAAATCCTCCGCCATCTCCTTTAAACGTTTTACCATTACAATCCAGATTAAATCTTAAATAAAATATAAAACTTGCTACAGAACCAGTACCAGGATAGCTTGATTCGTTTATCGTATTAGAAAAGTATAAATTCATATTTTTCTTCAACATGTTAGATTCATTTTTTTTTAACTTTCTTTTCATAGCTTTGTTGAAATCGTTTGTAATCTGTTCTTTGTAAGAGTTTGACATTTATTAGACTAAAATTTAATTATTCAAGAAAAAAAATGTAAGGAATTCTGAAAAATGGCATGTGGAGGAGATAAAAACTATAATTTTGAACCTATGAAAACAAACAATCTTTCTTTTCAATTGTTCAAAGACAAAGTTTCTGACACAAACTATTGTACTTCACCATTGTTAACTGAAATACAGATGTTAATGCTATATAAACTGTCAAAAGGAGAAACTAAAAAAGAAATTAAGAATCTAATGTTACCAGAAACTAGAATAAATGTAAAAAAAAGGATTGAGGAATTGATGAAGAAATCTATTAAAAACGCTATATATATCAACAAACAATACACTGTTCTTGAAGAATGTAAAAGGTTTTTAAAAGATAAAGCTGAAATTAGTGATTCCTTTTTATCAATTACTATGAGAGATTCAGATGAAGAAACATTGGTAGTTGTTAATATTACAGATGATCAGCTATCATTGTTAAGCTGTATCAATTTTACTTGGAACTATCCTTTTCCTTTCGAAATTAAAAATGAAACATTTTATACAGACTCAGATAAAAAACTAATTACTCCTTTTATTTATAGTGATGAAATGACACATTTGTATCTAAAAACTGAAAATGTTAAAGTATTAGGGTTAGTTGACAAAAATGGTCTGGTTATGTATATATTTCTTCCAATTCGGCTAAAAGATTTTATAAAAAGTTTAGATACGAAAACAATTTATTCTAAATATATCGATAAATGTGATCTAAAATGTTTGAATGTGATGATTCCAAAATTCAAAGTTAGAAACAATCTTTTTATTGATGATGTTATATGTGAAAAAGATTGTTTTACTGGAATAACTGAAGATTTAGAAATAAATCTCGACATAATTACACAAGACATAAAGTTTAAAATAGAATCTTTAGAGAGCGGAGAGCGACGAGGGGCCTTTGGGATTCAATGTGAAACCTTTCAGGGTTCTAATCTTCAGTCTGGCACACTTTGTGAAGAGTTTGATATTTTTAAAGCCAATAGACCATTTATGTATATTCTTTGTGACAAAGTGAACTGTATAATGCTATTTATAGGATGTGTTTATGAACCGAAAGAATAAGAATCTAAAAATTTATTTTTTTTGATATGTTTCAGAAAGTTAGAATTTAATCATGTTTCCATCAGAAATCTATGAAATAATATTTTCTCATTTACCTGCACAAAGAGTTCTAATCTATAAAAGAGTATGTAAAATGTTTGAAAACATAATAAGTTCTGAAAGATTCTTGCAACTCTATTTTCTGAAAAATAAAAAACTCTTCAAAAACAAGATCATCGAATCTTCACCTTTTCTGTTTTATGAAATAATTCATAAACAAGGAATTATATTTAGTTTAAACACAGATTTTAAAACTCTTTATAACTCACATTTATGGAGAAAAAGTTATTTTATTGATAAATCAAATATTACTTCAATTATTCTCACATTCTTACATAAAGTAAAAATATGGTATATAATAGATTTATTTGAATTACATCTATATAATGCTATTAACAAGAATATTAAATGTTTACATACAAAATGTGAAATCCGAAAAGAGGAACAAGATTCAAAACCAGAAACAAATGATCATTTTGAATATTATTGTACGTTTCAATCAAACTTATTGAATGAAAGTTTTAACAAAATGATAACATTGGACCAAAAGATTGAATATTTATCCGGATTGAAATATTTAGACGATATTATATCTCCTAACTTTTGGGATGAACAAATGATTGTTAGAGATAAAGAAACTATTTTTTTAAAAGTTTCTAAAAAGTCGAGATATTTGATAACATTTATAAAGATGGATAAAAAAGATTTTATGAAGAATCCAAAAATAGTTCTAAAAATATATTACTGAAGGTTAGAAACCTTTCAGGTTTCACATTTTAAACTATGTTTTGATCAAATGTATAAATTCATCCATATTTATCGTAGCATAGCTTAAATAAGTATCCTTTCTAGATATATTACAAAACAGAATTTTATTTTCCTTTTTAGTTTTTGTTACAATTGTTACATCTATATTGTTTTTCTTCAAATTTACATCAAACAACATAACAATATCAATATTAGGTTTATCTAAAATTTGAAAAGCAGATTCTATACAATTAGAAACTATCATTTTGTATCCAACATTATCTACAACTTTGAATATTGATCTGTTTTTACTCTTATTTATCTCTTTTTGCTTTTCTTCTATCATTTTTTTACCTTTAAACTGTATCGTATTACTCTGTTGATTACAAAATATGCTCAAAAAATCGTTTCTATTATCAGACAATCTATAGTTCAAATACTCTATTATTTGTCTTTGTTCTTTAGATGGATAATGTTGAAAGTATAAAAAGATTTTGTCTAATAATTCTTTATCTACAGAATAGTCTTTTATTAGAACATTTTGTGTTTTAGACCAGTATATATACCAGTTTACCATAATACAATTGTCAAAATATTTGTTCTCAACGTCCTCAAAATCCTTTATAATTAGATTAAACGATAAAAACTCTGTTAACTTAATCATCGATTCCAAACTTTTAACGTCTACATTAGATGAAACCAAAAAAAAAATATCAATCTCATCCTTAACAAGATCAGTAACACTAGAAAAATCGAAATCTTCTATTTTTTCAATTGAAAAACATTTATCCTCTGATAAACTAAAAAAAGGTTCAATAGATGATATGATGATCTTGTTCAAAACACTATTTTCATATATTAAAAACATACTTGCCGGCTGCGTAGGTATATTTCACAACAATGAAGATTTTTAATACTTATGAACATTAACTACAATGTGTTTCAAAAACCATATTCTGCCATGATTCGTATCTTAAAAGATCAAAATTCTCAACTGTAAAGTCTGAAAGATTTTTTGTTTCTGCTGTATTTTTAATCAATAACACCGGAAAAGGTTTTGGATCGTTTTCAATCTGTTTGTTCACAAACTTGATATATTTAATATTTATCAAGGAATCTGAAAAGTAAAAAAACAGCTTTCTAGGTTTTACGTTTAACAAATAAGCTACACAAGAAGAAAATAAAGAGATATACGACAAATAAATAGGGAAATGTTTAAACATTTCCATCTGATTACAAGAAACTGAAGTGTCTAAGTATTTTTTTGACGTTGAAACAGATAATCTGATAAAAAATGGTATATAAAAAGGATTTAAGTTCACATTCCTCGACACATTCAATATTATATCATTATTGTTTATCAAATAAGATACGATTTCATTCAACTTGTCACAATCATCGCTTACGAATTTGATTTCATCTGATGAGCCGTAATTTTTAGATCCAGTAAACATTTTATCACATTTTAACCTAAATCCTAAAGTATCATTAGAAAATTCCATATTACCAATATCATCGCAAAACACTGAAGACACGTATTCTTTGAAATTAATCATTCTGGTCGTTATAATTGGAAATTCATCTGTTAATACGAATGATAAAGTTTGATTTTGTAATCGAAGGTATTCTATTCGTTCATTACCATCAGTCTCGAAGTACTTTTCATTCTTTTCAATTATGCTTTTTAATAAGTTTATATAATTTTCTTCTTGATGTTCAATTTTTGGATGATAAACAGATAATTCATAATCTGGTGTTTTTAATTCTATTTTGTTTTCTATGTTACTTTTTTTTAGTTCAGAATAAGGAAACCTATCATCACATTCATATCCATCAGTTTTAATTATACCTAACACTATCTTGTTACAATAACAAAGTAACTTTTTGTAACACTCTCTGAACATTCTACCCCCTCCAATAATCCAAACCTCATCATATTTTTTAGAATGTCCTCTGTTTTCTATTCCTGCTAAACATTGTAGTATGGATTTATAGACTACAATATCATTATGATCCTTTTGATCGTAAGATTCAGATATTATGAAATTTTGTCTGTTTGGTAATGGTTTACTCTCTAATATGTTTTCAAATGTTTTTCTTCCCATTACTACTGCATTGTTTTTGTTACTTCCAATCGTTTTATTACCAAACAAATCTCTCCACGACTTAAAATAAAAAGGAATTCTTCCATCTTTAGATAATCCGCCCTGATTATCTATCAAAGCTATAATATTGAATCTTGAGATTTTCATTTTTTAATCTGGAACCATTAAACAAAAAAAAAATATTTTAGACAGATTTACTTAAAAAATGTGTTTCGATTGATAATCATCTTTCTTTGAACGAAACTCTTTACCACCCTTAAATGATTTTACGTGATCAGGAGCCAATACATCTAGTTCATTAATTAAATTTTTAAGAATGTTTTTATCTAAGAAATCATCTATTATCTTTTTTTTACATGTTAATATACATGTATCGTCTTCATAAAGTAGAAAATTTTCTTCGTTTTCATATTCATCTGTTCTTATAACATCGTATTCTTTTGAATAAGTATCATAAATATCATTACTAATAACCATTTTTGTATGTTTATCTTTAAAGGTATTCATTTCATCTATAAAATCATCTAAACCTACACCTTTACAAAAACTAGCTCCTATAAAAAATAAATAGAACCCAGATTGTGTATACCTACGCGGGCTCCGGCAAGTATCCAGTTTAATCCTGTTTAATAACATTATATTTTCACCCAAATGATAATAATCAGTATATCCGATACGATAGTCATGTCTATATCTTATATCATCATTAAACTTGTAATACTTATCTTCAAATAACAGCCTTTTATTCTTTTTTTTACATTCTTTGAAATAGAATTTCAAGATTTTTTCAACTAATTCAGATTCTGGATGACAAAAGAAAAGAATACAATAAGATTGTGTCCAACCCATTTGAAACCTGAAAGGAATTCTGTGAATCTTTAGAGAGCGGAGCTCGGGTGCCCCTCGCTTTTAGCTCTTGTCCTTCCGGCAAGTATAAATAATTTATAATTGTCTTGAAAGTAAATTTTTATGTTAACCAAGTAAACCATGAGCATTCCTCTTCGATGTTTCACTTGTGGAAAAGTTATTGGAAATGTGTGGGAACCATATTTAATACTTCTTAAAAAATATACAGAAGGAGAAGCGTTAGATCTCTTAAATATAAAAAAATATTGTTGTCGAAGAATGGTGTTATCAAATGTTGATCAAACAGAAAAACTTTTGATGTTTGTCTCGCTAAGTAAAACGTGACAAAAATGAACTTCAAAAAAAAATTTACTTTTTACCAAAACTCGAACTTTTTATTCCTCAAACATAAACATGTCTGTAGAAGCTATGTCTCACAATACTGAAGATACTAGTGTGGATGATATTAATAATGAGTTACCAGGAATGAGAATCTCAAAGAATTCAAATACTAAACCTAAAGCTAAAGCATTAAATTTTGAAGAGGCTAAAGAAAACGCTAAAAATGAAAAAGGAGACATTACAGAAGTTGTTCTAGAAAAAAAGAAAAAAGAGAAAAAAAATATATCTGATGAGCTTTTAAAAACTATTAATGAAAAACTAGAAAAAGCTACTACTGCACAAGATTTTCTTCAAATTCTTGAAAATAAGGAATATGCTTCGTTTGATTTAGAAAAAAGAACTATAGCTGCACATAAGTGGATTACTGCTAAATGTAGTCCCAAAATGTTTCCATATGAATGCAAAAACAAAAATTCATACCTTCAATGTATGCACAGCATAACATTAATGTCTTTTAGATTCAGAAAGATTTGGAAAGATGATAAATTGGTAGAAACGGTTATAGATACTCCTAATTATTTGAAACAAAAGTGTATTGCTTGGGGTAAAGAAACTAATTTACCATTAGTAAAACAAAAGTTTATAAAAGATTTTGAGACACTTAAATATTCAGAATTGCAATACCCAGGAGACTTTGATGATTATGAAAACACTTATGTAGAAACTTTTTATGCCATAGAAGATGCATCAATTATTCTAGCTATGTGCGGAGTCGATATTAATCAACTAAAATTAGAATCAATTCAGATCGGAGATCAAGAACCGACTAAAATTACTAAATTAATCAGAACTGTACCTTCGATTTTGTAAAAACCTTTTTAGAAGTATTTTTTTTTTCCATTGTTTAAAATGTCAACACTTACAATTTCATCAGAACATGAAGATCTAATACCTGATGAAGGATACGATACGGGATCAGAAAGCTCGGTAGGAGTTATAAGTGAAGATATTGAATATGAAACACCTCAATTACCTAATATGAATCCCGATGGGTCTCAGAGTTTCAATGATAGTGAGATTTCTAACATAACAGAGCAATATGCTCTTTCTGAACCTTATATTAGTTCAGATTTATCACCATTAACACATAGTTTAGACATAGGAGACAATCATTCGGTCAATAAAATGGTAAACTTGTTTATCAATCAATGTTATCCAGGAGATAATATACCACCATTAGGTAAAAGAGATGTAGAAGAATTTGTTAGACTATACAATAAGTTTATTCCACAATTATATGACCAAATTACAACTTTGAAATATTTACAAAAATCATTATTAGATGTTGATACTTCTGAAGATAACTCTTTTGATTCTATCTCAAGTACCAAACTTGCATCGAATATACAAGAATTATTACAGGAACTAACATTTGAAAAACTAACTGCCGGAGTTTGTGCAGTTAGACAACCTAATGACGAATTTACTGGTGAATTAGAAGTTTATAGGTCACCAGAACAAGGAATCGCTAAGATGTCTTCAGAAGTTTTTGATAAGATAAAAAAGATTTATGAGAATCTCAACCTCAATCTTTCAAATATCACAACAAAAGCAACTAATGGAATTTTGAATATTCTACATCAAATAAATGTAGACAAAATAAATCCTTATTATGGACCTTTCCTACAACTAGTTGAAGATAAGACAAGAAGTATTGAATTGTTTATATTTCTCTACACTTTGAGCAAATTGACGAGAGGCGAAAAAAATGTTATGATACGTTCTATCGCGTCTGATGTGTCACCAGGAAGAGTTGGTAAAAATATTGCCATGATAAATTCGGTTATTCCTGGTGAACCACTTACAAGTACTGATCATACCAAACAATTAGAAGACAAATTAGCTGACATATTAAACAATCTTAACGATTCTACCATGAAAGAAGTAAAAAGAAATGTTCTAAAAGAATATAAAAAACTAGTAGAAGGTGATAATGTTGAAGGATATATACCATCTAATGTTCAAGTGTTGAAAGAAACTATAGATGAAATAGAACGAAAGCTTAAAAATGGTGAAGAAATATTAATAGATGACATAGTTATGAAAGTAAAAGCAGATTTAATAAACGATTTGAAAAAAAAGGTGTTTAATACTACTCAAAAAGAATTTCTTAAACTGTTAGATGATTATATCTCTAAACTTGATGTTGCCATAAGCTCGCAATCTGAAGAGAAATCAAAAGAGAACCAAAAAAAGAAAAACTTTGTAGAGATATTAAGAATGTTTGTAGAAAATTTGAAGAAAAACTATTCTATTCGTGATCAGAATGTTCCAATGAACGATCTTGCTCTGGAAATGTGTATCGATTTTATTCAAAGTCTGTCTACATCAATAAAAGATCAAAGAATAGAAACAGAAACAGGAAACTTTTCTTTTGAAATAGAAAGTTGTAAAACTTCAATGAAACAATGTGAAAACGAATTAGGGAAAGAAAAAGAAAGAGTCAAACAATTAGAAAAAGATCTTGATAATGTGAACAAATTACTCAGAGAATGTAAAAATGCATTGCCAGATCCATTAAAATCAAAACTAAGTGAATGTGAAAGTAAAGTTGAAGAAGATAAGAAAAAAATTGATCAACTGATTAAAGAGAAAGAAGAACTACTGAAACGACTAAAAAAAGAATTAGATCAAAACGTATTAGAAGAGGATGTTTATGAAAAACTAAATGAAAAAGAAGAACTTTTGAGAAATAGAATTGATGAAATAGAATTAATGAAAGAGAAAATAAGAAATCTTGAGGAAAGATTAAAAGAGAAGGACAATGTGGACGACGAATTGAATCGAATCAGACAGGAAGTGAAAGAAAAAGAAAAAGAAATAGAAACATTGAAAACTAAGTTAGAAGACAAAAACAATGATTTTCAAAAAGATGAACTACAACAAAGATTAAATGATCAAGAACAACAGTTGAAAGATAAAAATAAGGAACTCGAATATTTGAGAGAACAAACGAAACATTATGAAGGATACGATGACAGTTTGAACAAACTGAAAGAAGATATCAAAAAAAACAGCCAAATGATAGAAGAATATAGAGAAGAAATAAATAAACTCAGAAAACAGATAATTGAGAATGATGAGAAAAATAAGGACTTACAAGAAGAACTTGCAATGAAAGATCAACTAATAGAAAAATTACAATCTGGTAATCAGGATAAGGTGGCTGAAGTTTGTAGTACACGAAACTTGGATGATATACTATCTGAATTGAAAGCAACCGGAGAAAAAAGACTATCTGAAATGAAAAGAACTCTAGAAGCTCCAGAAAAAGAAATGGAAGAAAATAAAAAAGCATTAAGAGATGAAAATGATGATTCTACCAAATCTAAGATTAGTGAAATGATATCTAAACTTGGAGAAGAATTGAGAAAAAGGAATCAAGAGATAAGTGATCAAAAAAGGAATCATAAAGCAGAAATAGATAGAATAACCATAGAATTAGAAAATTATAAAAACTTATCTGGAGAAAAAGATTTATTGGAAGATAAAATAAGAGAACTGTCACGATTCAAAGAACAATGTTCACAAAAAAATAAAGGATTTTCAGATAAAATACATGAATTAGAAGCCGGTCTACAGCTTTGTGAAGTAAGAAATCAGGAAGAATTGAATCAAAAAAATAAACAAATCGAAGATCTTGAACAAAAGATCGAAGAGTTGAAAAAGAAACAAAAACCTATAGAACTGAAACCTATCGAAGACTTGTTAAACGCTAAAAAAAGTGAAACTAAAGAACTGTTGAAAAGTTTAAAAGATCAAGTAAAAGAGATAACGAAAAAAATCAATGAAGATAAAGGTTTAATACCTATAAGAGCATATTTAGCATCAAAAAAGAAAGAAAGTATAAACTTTAAAAAGTATTCTCCAGATGTAGAAAGAGATTTTGACAGATTTCGACTAGAAAATCCATCAATGGTTAAAGAATATGAGTTACTAAAAAATGAAGGTGATGGTAGAAAATGGAGAAGAGACGAAATAAGTCAAGATGATTTTGACGATTTCAAATCTGATATCAGCCACATCTTACCTGATGATAACCTATGGATTCGAGAATTGTACTATAATTTGAAAGGAATCGGTAAAATGTATTTGTTTATAAAACCTGTTAATCCTAAGAATGAAGATCCTAATAGAAACGTAGTTGAATTAGATGATGATAGGAAAAAGGTTAGGATAATACCATATTCAGATCCAAATAAAGCTAACATACCATTTTGTAGCAACAGTTTTGAAGGGATTTTTGTTGGAGAAGACGAGACTGGAAAAATTTATAAAAATGAGATTTCAGATATGGTAAACCTGATAAAAAATGGAACTAACATCCTTTTGTTAGCTTATGGACAAACGGGATCAGGTAAAACATTTCGGCTTTTAGGTGATATGAATGATTCGAGTAAAAAAGGTATTTTAGGATGTTTTATGGATGACATTAATACGAATGAAAACATTTATGGGAACTATAAAATTAGTATAATACAAAGCTATGAAAAGAAAATATGTGATATCATCGGAGCTGATCCAATAGTTAAAAAAACTGACAAAAATACAAAATTCAATTATCGAGGGTTTGATTATAATACAATAAATCGTCCAGAAAATTCGATAAAAAAGATTGATAAGAATAATTTCAAAGAAAAGTATCTCAAAGCTGAATTGACTGGTTCGAATATCTTAAAATATTTAACAGATAGAAGAATGGCAAGAACTACTCCTTGGAATCCAGATTCTAGTCGAAGTCATGCTTTTATTATTTTTTCTTTTAACGTAAATGGTAAATCTTCTAATGTTGTATTCGGTGATTTAGGTGGTAATGAAACGTGGAACACTTATATAATGCCAGGAGTAGATAAGACCACACAAATATGTGTTGAAGCTGCAACAATTGTTCAAAATCTAACTGCATTGGTTCAAGATTATATTCCAAGGCACATTGGTAAAACACCAAAACAAAATGATGAAAAGACAGGATTCATGGCTATTATAAATACTTTCCTATCTTTCAAACCAACACCGGTAATAGATATATTTGTAGAAGGACATAACAATAAAACTAAAGCTAAACTAATGTTCTTTTTCAATGTTAGAGGATATTATTACTCCAAAGACGAAGAAAAGAACAAAATTATATATGAAACGAGTAAAGGTACAATAAAGTTCTTTGACGAAATAAAAACTTGAAAATGAAAACATTTTAAAAGTTTCCTAATTAAAAATAAAACAATGTCTACTGGAGGTGTGAGTTCCCAAGTCACGTTTATTGATCTTTCTACTTATGCAGAACTTGAAGCGTTCATATACGGCGGTCCTTATGCAACAACTTGGTTTGTCGGAACTGTTCAAAAATCTAATTGGTTCTCATTGGTTCCAATTTCTATTCGTCAAACGCAACAACCAGACTTTGGAAGTAAAAACGTTTCAGCTACCATTAACAGAAACGGAGATTATGTGCTTAAACTATGGTTTCGAGTTCAAATCCCACAAGTTCAAATTGCTAACGATCCTGATATCTATCCCGATGCTACTGTACGATGGACAAGTAAACTTGGTCACAACATATTTAGTCGAGTTTACCTAACACATAACGAACTAACTGCACAAGAATTCTATTCTAACTGGTTTGATTTCAATTATCAGTTTAAGATTCCATCTTCTCAAAGAATTGGATATCGAAATATGATAGGAGACATTGGAAAAATGACTTTACCAGTTGGAGTTAATGTTCCACTAGGAACAGGTGGATATCTAAACATTCCTTTTCCACTGTGGTTTAGTGTTGATTCTGGACGTGCTCTACCGATTGCAGCTCTTCCATTTAATGATACCAAAATCAATTATGAATTTAGAGGATGGAAAAGTCTTTTGATCGTGTATCCCGGAACCAGTGGTGGTTTGGGTACCAGACCAGCTACGGTTAATGATATTCACGTTTGTGGAGACCCATCACAAAAACCGTACATGAATAATCCAGAAACTTATGCTTTATATGCTGTTGTACATAACGATGAACGAGTTAAAATGGGAGATGCTCCTCGTGATATTCTTATCCATCAGATCCAACAGATTCAAGTTGTTCCATTTATTGGAGTTGCAAACAATCTATTACAATCTTTTGATATTAGGTTATCTCATTCTATTGTTGGTCTATACTTTGCAGCAAGAAACAACACAATACAAAACTTAAACACTTCATCAGGTAACGAGCATTCAAACTATACTACGGAACCATATGGAGAAGGTCAAGATCCTATTGGAGATACTAAACTATTATATGAAAGTACCATTCGATTGTCAATGGGAGCTGATTATTTCTCATATGTAGTTCCATTTCATTCTTCTAAATGCATTCCAGATGAAACTGGATATCATTTGTGGTCATATGCTCTCGATTCTTGTAGTCTAAACCCATGCGGATCTACTAACTTCTCTAAACTAGCTAATGTTACTATAACATATCAACCATCACCAGCAGCAGTTGAAGCAGCTAACCTAGCTGCACCAGTTGATAAAGCAGGAGACCCATTGGTCTGGCCAAACCAAGCCGGAGTTCCAGTTCCAATGCCTCAATCATTTGAACACATTTTGATTGCTCCGAACCATAACATTGGAAGAGTTGCTAACGGAAGTTTTGGTTTCCCAACTCTTTAAAATTTATTTTTGTTTCATTTAAGTTTACTCGTTTCATAATGGGATATAAAATTCCTAACTTAAACGACGATTCTCTTATACAAATCTTTCAATATGTTGATTATGACACGTTTATTAACCTAAGATTGGTAAGCAAACGTTTTAAACGAATCATAAACAGTTTCAAAAAAAAACCAACAATTAAATGTAAACTTATATCAATTTGGAGTTGGATAGAAAATTTGAAAATTGTTATTTATCCATTAGGGTCTGTACGTTTACAACCTGTGAACCTTAATAATTTCAAAGCCTCCAAACTGAATATTTTAGATCCACAAGTTGTTCAGATTCTTGTAAACAACATAACAAATGAACAAATGAGTAAAAACAGTTTTGATCAAATACTTTCAAACTATAAAAATTTGGAAAAAATCATCATCACTAATATTATTTACAATATTGAAATAAATTTTAACAAAATTGATAATGATGTTTTACATATTCTAGCAACTAGGTTTTCTTGTCCACATTCTGTGATGTTATACCTTATAAAGGAAAAAAACATACTTGCCAGAGGGTGTATACAGAACGTCTTGCTCGGGACTCTTCCGGTAAGTATGCTTGCAAGAAATCTGTTGGGAAGTATTTTAAAATCTTGTATAGCATATTCACAATATGCGCCGATAGAATTGATCAAGCTCATACTTCTTGAAACGGATATAAACTTTGGAATGGAAATATTAGATGAATTCGGAATTGACAAAACAGGTTTTCAATATGTTTTAGAAAATAAATTGTCATTTGAATTGGTTAAACTATTTGTTGAATATAAAGCTGATATATCATTTTTAGATCTTTATCCAAAAGGAAGAATTAAATACAAAAATAAAACCAAACAAGAGATAATTGATACAATAGTTGAAAATGGTCCATTAGAGTTTAATCCTTACAAATACGCTTCATACTTGTTTTGTTTGTTTTAATACCAATTGTTTGATAAAAAAATTTATTAATTCGAATATCTTTATCAAAGAATTCCAAAATGAGTCAAGTCTGTGATTATACCAAACCTTTTGTCAAAGGAGATTGGAATATCAGTGAACCAATTGAAAGTACTAATCCTTCTTACACATCTATCTGTTTATATATCAAATATAAAGGACAACGAGAGTTTATTATCAAATTGCCTAAAGTTTTTGCGTATGGATTTCAAAAAGAAGAAGGATCAATAAGAGACTATGCGTTTACATATCTATTAGACGAGGTAGTTGATCCAGAAAAAAAAGTCCCATTAGATACCTTTTTTAACAGTTTAGATGCTTATGCTTCTGAAAAAATTGTAGAGTATGCGACAAAAGCAATCAAACAATATGAAAACAAAGAAAAAAATATCACATTATCATTGAGTTTAGCAAAAGATCTTTTAGATCCTACTAAACGTAAACCGATTTTTACTTATTCTACTGAAAAAGAACCAGGAGCGTCGTCAAAAAGACATTATATTAAATATGATCCCCAAAATATTAAAAAAAATAGGACTAAAGTACAATTTAGAGATAACTTTGGTAAAACTATAACGTTTGAAGATGTTAGTTGTATTACTAGTAATGTTGGATCAAATGGTCCTAAAAAAGGATGGTACGAGTTGAATGTAACACTCCCTTTCATATTTTTAGGAAACAGACCTAAAGAGGATTATAAATCTGGATTTAATGTGAGTTTAGTACATCTAAAATTCGAAATGAAGCCAGAAGATTCTGCAGATGATCATTTTAAGTATGATAAACCTGTGTCTCAAAAAGAAGATCATCCAGCTGAAACGGCTGAAACAGCTGAAACAGCTGAACCAGCTGAACCAGCTGAATTTATTGATGAAATCATTGAATAACAAGTTTACTAAATATTTGGAGTATACAATTTTAAGACAAAAAAAATATTTTTTTCCTCTTAAAATTGTTATCTTGTTTTCATTCAATGTTTGTTTCGTATGTGTTTATTCAATATAGTTACTCGTGTAAAAATTTTTTTACAATTTTCTATTTTACATGGATATCGTTTTTGATAATGGATGCTATTTATATGGAGATATAAAGATGTTTTATGAGAAAAAATTCTTTCGCATAATTTGCATTCATGTTTTCTTAAACACCTTATTTGATGAATAATTAGTAAATCAGAATTTTTATAACTCCCTTTACATTTTTCACATTTGAATTGTCTAGAATGGTTTTCTATATGTTTTAAAAGAGTTTTTTCTGTTTTACATTTATTGTTACATATATTACATTCGAACGAATATGTTGAATGTTTTATCCTTTTATGTGCATACAAACTTTTATATCTATGAAACACTTTTTCACATTCATCACATTTATGGATAACATGGTTCCTATACACATGTCGTTTAAATTTATTGGCGTTTTTGAATCTCTCATCACATTCTTCACATATATATTTATTTAGGATTGAATCCATTTAGCATTGAACCTCAGAGACTCCCTGAGCTTCGCTTTTCTTTTTAGAATCCAAAGATTCACATTTAAATGAATGGATATGATAGTACAAACTCCTTCTACATTTATAAATTTTTTTACATTTTTTACATTGAAATCTCTTTATACAATCATTTTCATGAATAATTAGTAAATCAGATGTTTCAAAACTTTTTTCACATAGTTTGCATCTATGTTCTCCATTATGATCATTCATGTGAATTATTAATCTCGATCTTATGATAAACGTTTTGGGACATTTAACACATTTTAACAAATTTTTTAAATGGGCAGTTTTTTTATGTGATGATAAACTAGTAATTTTATGATACACTTTTTCACATTCATTACATTTACGGATAACATGGTTTCTCCTTTTATGTTTTTTTAAAGCTGCTATGTTATCAAATCTCTTGTCACATTCTATACAAATGTTATCCATTTTGGTTACAATTCGACAAGTTTGAAAAGCTTTGTGTACGAAAATAAATTTTGTGATCATATCAAGCTTTAAAATGAATTTTCATATGACGAATCAATCTTGATTTATAACAACAATTTCTATTACAAATATCACAAATGAATTTATATCTTTGATTGTTTGTCAAATGCTTATCTAATGTCTTTTTATATGTAAATTTAGAATTGCAATCACTACATTTATAAGATGTTTCAGTTTTTTTTGGTAATTTGGTGATTCTAACTCTAAACGAATTATCCGTTTCATCTGATAAAAAGATTACTTGTGATGCCCTCCCATCTTTCTTTTCATAATATTTAGGAGACTCCATATGATCAATTTTTAGTTTAGGACCACTAAGTTTTTTAAGGTAAGGACATTCTAAACAAGAAGGCACTTTTTCATAAACAAAAGTTTGTGTAGTCGAATATTTATGTGTTTCCATATGAATCTCTATCAACTTTTCACTTTTAAAAGTCTTTCCACATTCTTTACAGATTTTTTTGTTCGTCATATCTATGGCAAACATTTTGAGAACATTCTTCCGATTTAATCATTTTAAAAATAAATTTTAGTATTTCTTTTCAATGTGAAGAATGATGTTCTTTTGATATGAATGCTAAATGTGAGCTTACAAAACTGTCTGAACATGGTAAAACATTGGTATGGACCATTGAAATAGTAGATGAGAGTTATATAATTACAAAATCTTTTCATGAAGGATCTGATAAAATAAAAGTATCGGATCCTCTTTATGTTGAACAAAAAAATGTAGGTAAAAAAAATGAAACATCAATTCTTGAACAATGTTTAAAAGAGATGCATTCTAAGATTCAGAGCAAAATGAACAAAGATGGATATCAAATAGTCAAAACGGTTAACTATGTTCACTCAGTAGAAAATGATATAGAGGAACAGAACGTTCTTGTTTATAATTTAAGAAAGATATTTAAAACAATGTCATTCAATTTGTTCCAATTTGATGTTAATATTGTTACCAAATGGTTAAAAAATACTTCTGCATATCAACAACCTAAACTTGATGGAATAAGATGTGTTGCAATTTTTATCGATGATGAATGGAAGTTTTATTCTAAAAAATATAATGAAATAAAATTTTTCGACAACATAAAGAATGTCATAAAGGATAATTTAGACAAAAAATTGATATATGATGGTGAACTAATTCATGAAGATGGATTCCAAATAACAACTAAGGTTGCAAATGTTAATAGAAAAGAAGAACCATCAGAAGAAGAACAAGAAAAAATTTCTTACAACATTTTTGATATTATTGATTACTATTTGTTACAAGATGAAAGATTTGAAATGTTAGAATCTCTTAAGTTTGAATCAAAATATGTTAAGTTTGTAAAAAATGTAGAAGTATTTACGTGGGACGATATTGAAAAATGTTACAATGAACATATAAAAATAGGTTATGAAGGCAGTATATTAAGAAGAAGAAACTCTAAATATGTTGGAAAAAGAACTAATGAATGTTTAAAGATCAAAACTTTTGATACTTTAGAAGTTATAGTTGTCGATTTTAAAGATGGTAAAGGATCAGATGTCGGAAAAGTGACTTGGGTATGTCAATATAAAGGGAAATTATTTCTATGTGTTCCAAAAGTTTCAGATGAAGAACGAGAAAGATATTTTAAGAACGGACAACAATATATAGGAAAAAAATTAACAATCAAGTGTCAAGGGTTTACTGATGAAAACATTCCGAGACAACCAATCGGGTTATCATTTAGGAATTATGAATGATCGTATTGTCTATTTATACATATTCGCTAACAGATTAGGATATTCTAGTCCTATTAAAACTAACAATTCATCGCTTTTCAAAATTCTTTTTAGTAATATCGTTTCTATCATTGGTTCAGTTTGAAAACTTATATCTGCTGATGATGTTATAGGTTTTATGATACGTTTCACTTCCGCTATTGCTTTCTTAAAAAGAACTTCAGATGGATTCGATATATGATAATATAAAAATCTTTTTTTATATTTTGTTGATAAAGAGTTTGTAACAACAAATATTGCATGAAATGGAATTTTGTATTGAATAGCTGTTGATACATAAACTATCCAAAATATTTCATTTGAATTTTTTTCCATTTCTTTTTGAAATGTAGATCTTACAAAAATTCTTTCATTTGTTTCAATGTTTTCCAATATTGTATATGAACATTTTATATTTGAAATTCTTGCTTCACCACTTTTTAATGATTTGAATACGAAAGTAGAATATCTTTTTTTTATCATTTTTGTTATCCATCCAACATCTAATTGTTTCAAATCTTTTTGAGGAGAAGCTATAAATTCAACAATACTAAATGTTTGTAGTCTATCTGTATCAGATAATGATATCCTACCGAGAGTCTCATTCCATATAAATAAATCGCTATTAGGCTGATAGATCGTTAATCCTATTCCTTTGACGAAAGGTATTTCATCTTCTATCTCTATATCTAAGATATCTTTTTCCAATTTAGTAGAATGATACAAAAATATTCCTTCCCAAGCACAATCGTATATTTTTTTCTTTAACAATTTGTATTGGATTTCTATACGATCTCCTATTTTTACGTTTGGATGAGGTAAAATAAAAACTCGTTCCAATCTTAAAGACCATCCTATCAGATAATCTATTGTCTTTTCTATTACAATGACATCAATCATTGTTTCCATATTGAATCATTCAATAGAAAAATAAATTTTAAACTATTTCCCAATTGTTTATTTTACATATTTCTTTCCATTTCTCTTCATGTTCTTCTAACTTGTTCTCAGTCTTTAACATACAAAAATCAGTTATGTCGCAATCAAACTTACACAATTTTAACAGTTTAAAGAGTTTAAAATGAACATTTAGTGAGTTTATTCTAAAAGGATCTTTTATCGATATGTATGCGAATTCTAATAAATCATGAAGTTCAATAAGTTTTGGTATATGTTCTTTTAAAGATATAGGAGGATCTCCTTTCAATAATAAAACAATAGATCTAACTTCTTCATAATATTTACTAAGTTTCCAATCTTTTAATATTTTTATGATATGACAGTTTTGAAGATTTTTTATCTGTATTTGTTTTTTTCCTAATTCAACTTTTATTCTTTCTAATATTTTTTTTTCTACAGAACAATTACCCCCTTCAAATTTATTTATAGCTTTTAATAGGTTTGTTTTCAATGTATACGACGATCTACAAGAATTTATTGATTCTATATCCTTTATTCCTAATATTCTGTTGTCGTATATAAAACCACAATCTTCACATGATATTTCATTATTTTCTTTGTTCTCTATCATTTTATACGAACTACACTCGCTACATATCAATTTTTGTTTTTGATGTATCGATATTGTTGGAACATATTCTCTAGCTATTGAAATGTAGTCTATCAATTTGTTTAAATCTACTTTTATTTTGTTTTCTTCTTTAAACAGATCTACAACGTTTATTGATTTCTTTTTGAACACTTTCAAAAAATCAATAGTTCTAACTACATAATATAACAAATTCAACTGTTCGATTATCGAATCGTCTTTTTTAGATTTAATTTCATTGTTCAGATTATATCTGATCATATCATCTATTTCAGTTATTTTATTTTTATCAATATATCCATTTTTATCGATACACACATTCGATGAGAAACGTTTTAAGTTTTTTTGTATCTCATTTTTCATTTCTTGTATAGACTTTTATATATCGATCATATATTTTTTTCATATATATAGCGTATTCGTATATGATTTTTCTATTCTTATCCGATATCTTCTCATTGATGTTTTTAGTAAGCTCAGAAACAGTTTCCTTTGATATATTGTTTTCAACACTACATTTAATTATGTTTTCTATCAATTCATCAGAATTTTGTAATTCTATGTTTACATTCGACAAAAATGGAGAAAGTTGTGTTACTAGCTTTTTTTCCGGAAGATCTTCTAACATCTTTCTCATAATAAGTATCGTTGTACGTTCTGAAAATGTCAAATCTGTTAATGAATTTAATAAATCATTAACTAGTAGAACAACCTGTTCTTTCAATAAAGCACTAAAAATTTCAGTATAATCTTGTTTATCGGTTTCCATTTATATATCAGTTTTTCTTTAAAGTTTAAAATTTTCTTTTCAACACAGGAAATCACTATTATTAAAGTTCAAAATGGTCGACTCTATTGAATACTTAAACTATAAAGTGGTATCAATTAAAGGTCCATGGACAGTCTTTCAATTGTATAAGGTTTTTGTTCAATTTGGAAAAATCGAATACATATATAATTTAGACAACATTACATTTTTAGAGTTTGAGAATAGCGAGATCGTTAATAATGTTATAAAAGATTATATCTTCTTTGATAACTCATTATATATAACCATTTTAGACGATATTTACAATATTAATGTTATTTATGCGAATAATATTGTTAGAAGACCATTTGAATCTATTTATGAAACAAATGTCTTAGTAATAGAGATTAAAAACAAAAAAAGAAAAATCTCATTCCCACTCATTTGTAGCATATTTGATGGAAAAAATACTATTCTAAAGATGAAATACGTTAGAAATGAAGACAAATATTTTATTGAATATAAAACAATTGAAGATGCTGTATTCATTAAAAACACCAACAATTATAAAGAATTTCCAGAATATTCATTTGATGTGATTATAAACTATTCTAACATAAAAACCTTAACAATAGAAAAATCAGATAACATAACAGAATTAGATAGAACTGATCATAAGATAATAAAGAAAGAACTACCATTCTTAACAATATCAAACTTAGATGAAACAGTAACACCAGACCATTTGATTAATCTTTTATGTATTTATGACAATGTTTTAAAAGTTCAAATATATAAATCTGACTCGTATATTCATTCAAATATAGAAGTTGAAACTTTAGAAGGGTGTGACAAAATAATAGAATATCTAGATGGAATGAAATTGAAAGGAAAATATATGGTCATTTACAAATCTGGTGAAAAATATATTTCACAACGTTCTAATAAGAACTTTCGATTATGTACTATAAAAAGGTTTATAACTTTCAAATCTGAATTCATTTTCAAAAAGATTGAACCGACTAATAGAGTTAAAATATTTAAAATAGGAAACCAGATTACAGAATACGATCTTATTAACATGTTAAAAGACTTTACACATAAAACAGTTATAAATGAAGTATCATTCTATAAAAGAGATAATTTCTATAAAAGTGGAATATTAACATTTAATGACATAAATGATGCAATCGAGTTTATCATAAAATATAACAATGTTACTATTCACTTGGATGAAACATTATATTCTACTAATTCGGTTAAATTTATGTTAACATTCTATTCTTGTATTGAAACCTAAAGGACCCGAGGGGCACCCGAACGAGACGTTTGCTCTTCGCTCTTCATATAGAAAAAAATTTATAAAGTGACGACAACTATTAAATTAGTTTTAAAATGGATCCGAATGAGGAACCTGAAAATTTGATGTCAAAGGATGGAAGGCTTTATAATCTTAAAATCAACAAATCGGGGCACAAATATATTTTGGCCCACGATGATTCTCATACTACAAGATTAGTGTTAATAATGAACAGAACATTCAAAAATACTTCATTACAAAAAAGAAATGTTGATGTTGATACTTTTAACCTTTTAAAGTTAGCTTGTGAATTAGATTACGAAATAATGGGTCCATATAAGAATCCAAATGATAAGTTTAATACTCAACTTTCAGATCAAGAAATAAGAAACATTTTATATCTAACAACAGAAATGTATAATACCTATGGAATTGGATACAAAAGTATTTCTGAACATATGAGATGTTTAGAAGACAATGTTTACACTATTTCGATTTTAGAATTTAATGTTTTGTTGAAAGAGTTGAAAAGAAAAACTGAAAACATTATTTTTTCGATATCAAATAAAGAAACCGTAGACCGAATCAAACTTATCAATGAATTGATTTTGGAATATTCTACATTATCTATGTATAAAGAAACAAATAAGATTGATATTTACAATTTTCTTAAAAGAATGACAAACATTCTAAGAATAGATTCTCAATACGATAAAAAAGAAACAAAACAATTATTGAACAAAGCAAACGAATGCAAAGATTGTCATATCATTGTTTATATGTCATCATATGGAGAAAATGGAAAGTTTTACTCTTCTGATGCTAGCTTTAAAATAAATCCTTTTGTTATAGATTGTTTAATAGTTTTTGCATGTTTTATCTCTCTATTCGCATATTTAGGATACTTATTAGTTTTTTTATTAATTATCATGTTTTGGTGGATAACAAAGCGTACTTATATTTTTGATAGAGAAATGTTTGAAGGACTAAAAACGAAAAATAGAACAATCATACTAGATCATCAAACATACAACGAATCTCAAAACAAATCCTTTTTAATAAAAAAAACGAATAATGGTATAAATGTTTCTTTATATCTATCCGAAGGTGATAAACATTTAGGTAGTGATTTTGTGAACAAATTGATATTTGAAATATCTAGAAGCGAATCAAAAGATATCAATAAATGTATCCTGAAAATAGATGAACTGAACTAAAAAAAAATATACTTGTCGGAGGTTATCCGAGAGCAAAGCTCTCTGCGTAGCTATAATTTAATGCTTTAAGATGAAATACCAAAAATGTTGTATACTTGTACTTTATGAAAATTATTTTTTTTGATCTAGATCTGAAAAAGTAGGATAAACAAATATATCTCGTTCATCACTTCCATATTCATTCGATACTTTACAATAATAAATACCTCTATCATCGAATGACAACCTTTTTATGAGAAGATCTCCATTTTTTAGTATACTGAACCTTTTTTCATCTGTAATCGGTTCTCCGTTTTTTCTCCATTCTATTTCTACATCACATTCGTTTATAGTACAAGTATGTCTACATACCAATTGAATATCATCATGTTCTTTATGAATTCTATTACTCGACCACATATAAATCATCGGATCATTGTTATTGAAAAGATTGATTCGGTTATTGATAATTATTGTTGTGTTTGAAACCTTTTTTTTTGTATCTGTATAAGCTACACATGATAAAGTGTTTTCCTGTTGAAAGACTGAATCTGGATCAATTATTTCTCTTAGTCTTATTTTAGATACAATTGCTCCAAACTTGATAGAATGATTTTTTTTGTATTTTTTCTCATGCGATAACCCTCCACCATAACTTCCTCGAACTACTTCTTTTCCATTATAAAACCATTTTATAAGAGGTATAGGATCATCAAATGCTTCACAAGACAAAGTTAAATCAGTATCCTTAACATAAACTTCACTCGGAGGAGTGTGATCAAAGGTTATGCAACTTGTTTTCACAAAGATAAAAAGTCCAATAAAGAATGACAGAATCATTTTTTTAAGACTACTGATTTTTTCATTCTTTGTTGAAAACCAAAAATAAATTATTTCGTGTCTTAAGATAATTCAAATACTTTTAAATTAGTTCTAATTGACTTTGTTAAACGCGCCATATTACTGGAGAATTTGAAAAAAAATTGCAGAGAGCGAAGCGGAACCCGTGAAACTTTTCAAGTTTCACGTTTACAATCTTATATTTTTTAACATTTCAGATCTAGTCTTTTTATTCTCTTTATAACAACATTTATCACAATAATTTATAGATTTAGGTAAAGATGGTCCAGACTGAAGGTTAGTTCTAACATTGAATCCCGAAGGGATTCTTTTAACTCCATGTCCATCAATATGTACTTCTATATATTTTTCGTCGCTTTTATCTGAACAAAAACAACATTTTTTAAAGATACACGTATCACAATTACAAATCATGTTTATAAACTCATTGTAAGTAATGTAAATTAAATTTTTAAATGATTCGTTTTACTCCATCATCTGACTCAAAGAATCAAAAGTTTCTCTTGAGGATAAAGTTTGAGTAAGTTTCGTATGATAGTCGTCCATTTCAATTTCAAATACTAAGTTTGGTAAATCAAAAAATGTTTTTTTTGAAATATCTTTTGGACACATAACAACTAAACAATTATCATCTTTTTTAAATTCTATTAACATATGTTTAACAACATCTTTATCAATTTTAGAACAGGTATCTTTACCATCTGTTATTATCAATAATACATTTTTAGTAATATTATTACTACTTGTTAAAATATAATAAATAGAATCGTATATAGAAGTAGATCCTAAATCACATTTCCATTTTTCATTTGGTATGTTCTCATCATAATCTTTTAGTTTGAATTCTAATGGATTGTCAAATAACTCTGTACCAAAATAATAAAATTCAACTTTGTATTCTCCACAATTTGTTGCCAATTTACCCAAAAGCTTTTTTAGTTCTTCAATAGCATTATCTGGCATAGATTCCATAGATTCAGACGCATCAGCTAAAATAATTAGTTTAGACATTTCGAGATTTAAATGAATTTAAAAAAAAAATTGGAATAAAAATTTTTTTTTGAGAGTCTTCATTACAATTAAAAATGACAGAAATCAGAGATAGAATAAAAACCAAAATCAATCTTATTCAAATAGATAATCAAAAGATTTTTGATTTAAAATACGAAATCGGTCTATATTTTACGTGTTTCAACGATGAATACGATTATGATACTGTAAAATTGTATAATGCGTTAGCTAATGTACTAATAAAAGTGTCCAAATGTTTAAAGGATGACTCTTTTAAACAAGACGCTTTGGAATGTTTTGATGAAGCTATAAGACTAAATGATAGCAAAAACCCTATTTATCTAGTTGAAAGAGGTAAATTACATATAGAAATGGGTAATAAAGATTTGGCTATTGTAGATGTTAACACTATAAATGAACTACCTGAAGATTGGAAAACTGATAGTATAAATGGAACATATGTTAAACTCGCATTAGAATCTATTATCAAATCCTGTACTTAAAATTTAGTTTTCACACCATCTTTTTTTTTGTATAGAACATCAGAATGGGTTCATACTTTACCAAACAAAACAATACAAACGAAAATTATGGGTTGAAAAGGAAACAATCTCCATTTGTAATCGATATACTTCAAAATATATTAAACAAGATCAACAAATGTGAAAATTTTGACGAAGATGATTTTAAAAACTGCACATTCATACACATTGTAACTTATATATATTCAAACTATGAAAACGACAGATTTAGAATAGCATGTCAAGATTTTGGATATACTAAAGATGAAATTGACAAATTTAAGATGAGGGGGACTCTTTATCATCCACCAAAACCAGCATCACAAAATAGTAATGATATAACAGTAAAATTAATTATCGATGACATTCTAGATCGATAAACATTTTGGTTCACTTGTTTCACTTTCATAAAATTTAATTTTTTTTCTTTAAATCTGATTATTAGTTGTCAAAATGTCTAAAGATTGTTTTTCAAAACCTTTTGTCCTTCAAGAAAAGGAAGTGCTTAAATTTTGGAAGAATATCAAAGCATTTGAAACTTCAAATATATTATCCACAGGTAAACCCGAATTTATTTTTTACGATGGACCACCATTTGCTACTGGTTTACCTCATTATGGTCACATACTTACTGGAACTATAAAAGATATAATAACAAGATATTTTTATCAATCTGGATATTCTGTTTCGAGACGATTTGGATGGGATTGTCATGGATTACCTATTGAATTTGAAATTGATAAAAAACTGAACATAAATAGACCAGATCAGATTCGTAAGTTTGGAATTGATAAATATAACAATGAATGTAGAAAAATAGTAACTAGATATACTGAAGAATGGGAAGCGATAATAGATAGAACAGGAAGATGGGTAGACTTCAAAAACGATTATAAAACTATGGATCTTAACTATATGGAGTCAGTTTGGTTCGTTTTTAAAGAATTGTTCAATAAAGGGTTAGTTTATCAAGGAGTTAAAGTAATGCCTTATTCTACAAGATGTGGAACACCTTTATCAAACTTTGAAGCATCTTCAAACTTTAAAATGGTTAATGATCCAGAAATAATTGTAACATTTAAACGTTATTGTTCAGAAGATTTGTTCTTAGTTTATACAACAACACCTTGGACTCTCATATCAAACTTAGCTCTTTGTGTAAACCCTATTGAAAGTTATATTAAGATCTTCGTTCACAAAGATAAAAAGTTATACATATTGATGGAAAAAAGATTACCTTCTTTTAAACTAAAGAGGACGAGTATGTAAAGATGACTAGATATACCGGAATTGATTTAGTTGGAGAACGATATGAACCATTATTTTCCTTTTTTAAGGAAAGATGTAAAACTGCTTTCAAAATAGTAGCTGATCAATATGTAACAACAGATGTTGGAACAGGAATAGTACATCTAGCCCCATATTTCGGTGAAGATGATTACAGAATATGTTTAAGAGATGAAATCGTTTTAAAAAACGATGATCCAGTTTGTCCGATAGATGATAGTGGATTTTTTGTTTCTGAAATCGAACAATTTGATGGACTTTACGTGAAAGATGCAGACAAAGTTATAACAAAACATTTGAAAACAATTGGTAGATTGTATTATCAAGGAACGATAAATCATTCTTATCCATATTGTTGGAGAAGTGATACTCCTTTAATCTATAAAGCAGTTTCATCTTGGTTCATTAAAGTTGAAGATAGCGGACAAAAAAACCCAACTTCGCCTAACTTTCAGTCTGACGTCTGTACGCCGCCTAAAGATAGAATATTGAAAAACAATGAACTCGTTAATTGGGTACCTGATAATATTAAAACTGGAAGATTTAACAATTGGTTACGAGAAGCTAAAGATTGGGCAGTCAGTCGTAACAGATTTTGGGGAACACCTATTCCAATTTGGACCAATGGTGATTTTAGTGAAGTAATATGTGTTGGATCTGTAGAAGAATTAGAAAAATTATCTTCTGTTAGTTTAAAAAATATTCATCGTGAATTTATAGATGATATACTAATTCCATCTAATAAATGTCCCGGTACATTTCTTAACAGAGTGTCAGAAGTTTTTGATTGTTGGTTTGAATCTGGATGTATGCCTTATGTGAAGAGCGAAGCTCTTCTAAAAAGAAGAGCGAAGAGTTTCAATGTTCAATCTGAGGAAAACAGATTCCCGGCACATTTTGTAGCAGAAGGAATCGATCAAACTAGAGGATGGTTTTATACCTTATCAGTTATAAGCACATTATTGTTTGATAAACCTCCATTTAAAAACGTTATTGTTAACGGATTAGTTTTAGCCGAGGATGGTACTAAAATGAGTAAACTTAAGAAAAACTATCCTGATCCTATTGAAATTATTGATAAATACGGAGCAGATGCTTTAAGATTATATTTAATTGGGTTTCCTCTTGGAACAGATATCAAGTTTTCAGAAAGAGGAGTCAAAGATATACTTAAAGGTGTAATAATTCCATTACATAATGCTTTTTGTTTTTTCAAACTACAAATAGAAAGATTAAGATACGTCCAAGTTTATAAACTTGGACGTAAAGACGAGATGGATAAGTGGATTATATCAGAAGCTGAAACTCTTTATCAACTATTTAACAATGAACTACAAGCTTACAGATTATCAAATGTTCAGAAAGAACTTATAAAATTTGTTAATACGTTAACCAATTGGTACATTAGGATGAACAGAAAAAGATTGAAAGGTAAAACATCTGTAGAAGATTGTATATCTTCAATAGAAACTCTTAATTTTGTGTTATATAAAACTATTTTGATTATGGCTCCTTTTTGTCCATTCTTTACTGAATCCATTTGGAAAAACTTTTCTTGTCTATTAATTAGATCTCCTGAACCTTTTTATACAAATAAAGGCACAGAATGTTTTATGAGAAACTCTTTAGATTCAAAAAGACTAGTTTCTGTACATTTTACATTACTTCCACCAGTTGATGAATATCTTATTTATAAGGAATCATTTCATAAGAGATTCAATATTATGAGAGAGGTTATTGAAGCTGGTAGAGTTTTACGAGATCGTGAAAAAATTCCACTAAAACGTCCAGTAAAAGAGTTAATCGTAATTAATGAAAGTTCCGAATATTTGAATGAAGTAGTAGAAATGAAAAAATACATAGAAGAAGAGTTAAATGTTTACAAACTAACTGTTACTGGAAATAGAAAATCAAAGATTTTCAATGTGAAAGTTAAGATAGAATTGGATTTTTGTAAACTCGGAGCCAGTTTAAAAGAAGGCACGCAGAGAGCGAAGCAGAACCCTCGGAGTAAACTCCTCGTCGGAGTAAACCCTCCGGTAAGTCTACCAAAAGTTTGTGTAAAAAATGTTCAAACCACTTTAAAGAATCTAACAGAAGAAGAATTAGAAAATTATATGAAGAATGAAGAAATAGTTATACAATGTTCTTGTCAGAATGAACACAAACTTTGTAAAGATGATCTAAAAATTAGTTACATGATGAACGATTCTATTAAATACAGTTTCCACTTTTGTGATGGAACGATATTTTTATTGGATAAAGAGTTTGACGATGAGATGTTAAAAAAAGAAATATTAAGAACATTTATAAACAAGGTTCAAAGAGTAAGAAACGAATGCAACTTAGACGAATCAAAAAGGTGTAGGATAGAAGTATGTATAGTAGACGATCAATCAAACATTGCTGAACTATTAGAGTCAAAAATCTTTGACGAGGAGTTTACCCCGAGCAAAGCTTTTCAATGTGAAATAGATATTGTAACAGTATTTACTTCAACGAATCATACCTACGCAGGCTCCGGCAAGTATAAAACGTTTGATAAAGAGATAAAAATAAAAGATTCAAGAATTAATATTCGAGTAATATTGTGAAGAGTCTAAAATATAAAAATTTTTTTTATCGTTTTTGAATATATTAGGATGTGAATCTAAAGTTTTTCTGATGACTTTCTCATATTCTAGAAGTGATTATTCATTACTCTTCAACAATTGTAGTGTTTATGATTTTCCAGAAGCAAATATTGAAACCAAAAAAATAAGAATACTAAAGTTCACTGATTGTTACATTTGGGAAAGATATAATCTAATTTTTGAAGAAGTTAACAAAATCACTTTTGATAATTGTAAAATAGATTCTTTGTGTTATTTTGAAAAGTATAAAAAATTACAAACTATTGAAATTATAGATACATTATTTGTTAGAGATGTAATGGATTGTAATAAAGAGAAGAAAATATCTTTTCCTAAAAGAGTTGAAACCATTATTTTAGAAACTGATAAACGTTACAACTCTTATGATTCAGTTTTCAAATCATTATCAAAATGTAATATAAAGAACTTAAAACTAGTTGGAGTGTACAATCCAATATTACATTATATACCTGATAGTGTAGAATATTTATCTATAAATGATTGTAAGTTCGATAGTTTAGTGATTCTAAATTTCAAAATAAACGAGTTGAAAAAGAAAAAAGTAACAAATCTAAAAATAACGAATACTATTTTATATTCGAAAGACGATTATATATGTTGTTTATACAAACAAGAAATGTTTTTTAAAGCTATTCCATCAACAATAGAAATATTAGATCTTTCACACAATGAAAAGTTTATTGACTATAATAACATGTTTTTTCTATTAAATCGTATATTTAAGAACATTAAACAGGTTAAAATGTATTTTAATGATTTGGAACAAAATGTTGATCTAAATGTAGATTTCAAAAAAAATATTCTTCAGTATCATAACATAAACATTGAACAATTAAAGCTTAATACCTTTATAACTCAAGAAAATATTCAATTTTACTATGATATCGTCGTTTTGCCAAAACTATCTGGACCAACTTCAACAATGATTAAAAGATCTTTTAAACGAATATCTGGGTCTATTAGAAGAAAGTTATATGTACAAAAAGATTTTAGTTCATCTACGTTAAGAAAAAACTGTTTTGGAATAATCATAGAAAGTTGAAACTTATCATCATTTTTTTGATCTGTTTATCATATTATTTAGAATCTTTATCATTTTGTAGACCAAAAATGGATACCAGTCTAAACTAAAAAAATATGTCATTGCATTTTGTCTTGAACCAATAAAAAATTTAACAGCTATTCGTGCCTCAGCCCATGATCCGAACAACATTCCTGTTAATCTTTCAATTTGATCATTTGAAAGAGGTGGTATCGTTATCCTTTCATCGTCGATATATATTGTTCCTCCGTTTATTAAAGCATCGTAAGGGAAGTTTGATGGCAAACGATATTTAGCCTTTCTATATAACGTGCTATTACTCATTTATTATTAGTTATTTGTTTTTAGTCAGTAGATCCAAATCCATTATTTCCTCTTTTAGTCGATGTCAAACTGGATACGAGGTTAAGTTTTAATGCTGCATAAGGAACAACAATGATTTGTGCTATACTATCTCCTTTTGAGACTTTATACTTCTTTTTACCATTATTACACAAAATGACAATTATTTCACCTCTATAATCAGAATCTATAACTCCTCCAGCAACGTCTAAACCAAATTTCATTGTTAATCCTGATCTAGATTTTATTTGTCCATAGAATCCATTTGGAATTTCTAATATAACTCCAGTTTTAACTTGTTCACGACTTCCAGATTCAATTTCTACATCTTGAACAGATTTTAAATCATATCCAGCAGATCCAGAGGTTGCACGTCTAGGCTCAAAAGCATCTTCAGACATCATAAAATTCATATTTGAATCAATGTGAAAAGTTTTGCTTTTCTAACCTTTAGTCTGGGATTCAATTCGTTACAATGGGTCCCATATTGAATAAAAATTATTTTTTGAAACTTTTTACACTTAAATAGAATAATGCAGTAATATAGTATCCTTCATGATATTTAAACAAATACGATCTAGTTAGTTTATCAATTGATGAGTATTTCCTTTTTACATTTGATTGATCATATATAATCCATAAATCAATATGTTTGAAAATAGTGATATATTTGTCAGTAATAGGAGAAAACAATAATATGGCTTGTAATTGATAATCCATTAGATAATCGATTAGAAACTGAATTTCTTTAAGATCTTTTTTATCTTTTTCTCTTTCGGGATATGTGGTAATAGTAAAACATTTTTTTATCTTGTTCATCAAATCTGTGCTTATATGATTATATACCACTAAATACGGATAGTTATCAGATAATTTCTTAACCAAAATCTTGTTTTCATATTCAGATACTTTGGTAATATCTATAAAGTTTCTCGATGACATCAAATTGTTTTTGTCTATTATCAACTCTGGAAATATTTTATCAACCAATTTATCATATATTTGTGTGAATTCAAATCCTGATATATCAAGACTGTTTACTATTTGAATACAAATATTATCTTCTTTCAACAATATACTGTTTAACAGATTTATGTTTTTTAATCCGATTGTTTTAATATATTGGTATATATTTGAATAACAAAACATTGTAAAGATATTATCGATCAAGTTGGTATTCTTTTGTGGTTTTATAAAGTTGTCTATATTTAACCATTTTTTATACACTTCATATTCTTTTTCGTTATGTAAGTGCCATAGTTTTTCCTTAATATTCTTTTCAATTGTAGGTTTGTTGATATTAGAAAATGATAACGCAGAATACAAAAAGCATTTAAACTTGTTTATATTGTTCTCTTTTAGGTATTTTCTTTTTCTTTCTTCTTTCAAATCAGAGGGTTTTAGATAAAATATGAAACATGGATATGAAATTGGAATATATAATGAAAAGTTTTCATAAAAGTTCAAATGTTCATATAGTTCTTCGTTCAATGTTGTAACAATTAAAACATTTTTTAATCTTTTCTCTGTTTTTTCTATATCCTCAAAAATTATCTTAAACGAATAATTTACCATCAAATCGCTAAAATCATTAAACAATAATGATATAACATTACCTTCAATGTTTTGGTTTTGTCTATCTATAATAGATCCATCACCTATTAGTTCTTTACTTTTATATAAAACTGAAAATTTGAAATCATTGTTTTCTAATAAAGAAACACAACTAAACACATTTTTTGGTAAATTTGAATAAATCGTATCATTTTTTGTTATATTCTTTGTATTGAGAAAATATTCCAACAAACAATAAAATATGTCTAGGTTTACTTCATCAGATTTTATATTAGAAGTCAAAACAAAAGATTTATACTCCTTTTTAATTTTAGTACAATTAATGTCAGTTCTTGATTTATATTTTATTATCTCTTGATCCATATCTATTTTCATTTTATCTAATTGTTCTTTATCATTTGTGTATTTATTATATGTTTCTTCTTCAAAGTTGATCTCTTTATTCAGTTTAGAATATATTTGAACATCTTTAGATTCTTCAGTTGAAATGAAAGGTTCTGGTTTAAAAACATCTTCTAAATCAATATAGTCTAACGGATAATTGTCTTTATCTTTTTCATCATCTTCAATTATTGATTGTTTACCAATATTGTCATTAAATTCCTCTTCATCAAAATCTGCTTCTTTATCAACTATTTCATTGGTTTCTAACTCTTGTCTATGTAAATCTTCATCTTCTGACATCTCATCTTCAGATTCTATCGTAAAAACGTTTTTTAATTGTTTTTTGAATATAAAATGGTTCTGTTCCTTTTTTCTCAATTCGATGAAACCATAACTTTTTAACCACGCTTTGTCGGGTTCAGATAAAAACTGAGGGTTGAGTATATCAAACAAGTAATCGGACTCAATATAGTTAACTATGTATAAATCAATCTTGTTCAATATTTCAAGAAATCTTTTAGTTTTAAACAAAAACTCATCAACATCAGATACATATGATCCTTTTATTGTTGTTCTGACTTTGTTTTCTCCTACAAATATGAATGAAAAATACTCAGAATGTTTATTTGTAACCCCTTTATACTTTTTTTTTATATAGTCTCCATCTTGGAATAGAAAGAAGAATGTTGTACTATCATTTCCTAACTCATTTAATCGTTTTAGTAGTGTTTCTAATTCTATTTCATCTTCAAACAAATAATTAACAGAACTGAAAAAACATACAATATCTATTTTTTTTTCTTTTAAATCATCTATACTATTAGATTTAAACATTTCTTTTTTTATGTCAACGTTAAGATTACGTCGTTTTTTCAATCTGTCCTCAAATATTTCTATCATTTGAGGATTAAATTCATAAGCTATTATCTGTTTAAAGTTGTTCCACTTTCCAATATCACCACCTTGACCACTACCAACATCTAGTAACACTAAATCTCTGTTTGAATAATTTTTTGTAAAACTTTCAAAGATCTCATACTTTAACGATGATATAATCTTTCTCATAATTATCAAATTTTTACCTAAAAAGTGGGTTAATCTTGGACCATCAGAAACCATTCTCAAAGTTTGTTGTATAACGTCTTCAGCATTTTCTCTTTTTTTTTCTGTTCTTAGTTTTGAAGGTATCAACTTATTATTAAACCGGTTTACCCAACATTCAACAATAAAGTTCGACAAATTGATGTTTTTATATTTTAAATAGTTTGTGTTTAAATCTATTATTTTGATCATTTTTGTTTGTTCAAACGTTCTACGAATGTCATTTTTTCCATATAATATCGGATCTCCAATAATGTTTGCCTTTTCAATATTGTTAAAAGGAATCGATATATCTACCGAATTTAAACATCCTTCTTTCCATTTGTATATTGGTGAATTATATGTAGAATCTTCTTGAAATATAATACCATCATAAATTCCATATTTATCGTTGTTTTCATACTTTTCATACAATTTCTTCAAATCTGTTAACTTCTTAACCGGATAAAATTCTTTAACTTTTACAGTAATATCAGAAACAAATAGTTCACTCAAGATTTTGTTCTTTTCCATAAACTTTTCAGCATAACCTAATCTAACGTTAAAATTTAAAGATCTTAAATCTTTGTTGTAGTACAGAGTATCAAATATATAAAGGTCTGATTTCTTTTTTTCTCGTTCATAAAGTTCACAATCAAATACTATCCCTTTTTTGATGTTTTGTGTTTTTTGAACCATATTGAACTTATTACCTATTTTTGTTATCGAATCATCGATTTTGACGATGTAAGATCCTAGTTCTGGCAACATGACAAGTAAACATCTTTTACCATCAAGTTTAAGTGTCATGTAGCATTTTCGTGTGATCAGGAACCTAAAATGTTTTTCTTCAAATGCAACTACTTTGTTTATAAAATACAACACAATTCTTTCTTTTCTCATCACTTCGAAAATATCATGTAACCAATTTATTATTTCATTTTGAATTGATCTTTTTATTATGAATGGATATTCTTGTACATACAAAGGACCTTCCATTACAGATAAAATTGTTTTTAATGCTTTGTCTGGAGTGTATTTTAAGATTCCACATTCTGCTATTCTTTCTATTTCTATGTCATATATTAATGTTTCTATACTCTTTTTCAAATCAGTTCTAAAACTTGTTTCCATTACAACTGATAATGTTGTTTCTAGATTATTAAATGGAGATCTTATATTGTCTTTGGTATAAAATCTAAAAACATTTTTCTTTCTGATTATATTAGATTGAAAGTTTGTAATATCTAGATCAGATATCGGAGTTTCTAACGATTTAGCAATGTTTATTCCCAAATCTCTTATTCTAACGGTTTGTATGTTTTCTTTTTTTTCATACGATACTTTTGGAATACCTTTTTGAATCTTATTATCATACATTTTAGTTACTCTTCTCACATCTTTTAACCCGGATTCTACTATCGTGGTGAAGTTATATGGGTCTTTAAAATCTTCATTATTCATAAAAAAATCAAATAAATATCCCCATCTTGCTCCACTTACGATGTTTCCAAATCTCATTTCAATTTCATATTTCGGATCTTCTAAAAACATGTTTTTCCATTTACTATATTCAAAGTCTATTTCTTCTTCAAATGAAACATATATTGGTATTATGTTATCAAATCTTTCTTCATTTTCTTCGGATTGAACAAACATGTTGTTTATTTTTTGTTCCATTCTTTTTTTGTTTATTGGAATTGTTGGTTTAAATGTATCCTCATTGCTTTTATCAAACTTTATTTTGTTTTCCTTTACAATTTTGTGAACATTTAAACCAACCTCTTTTTTCCTATCAGCTTTTATCTCTTCTTCTGTTTTCTTTTCCCAAGGAATACCCAATAAATTGTATTTATAGTTTTCTTCTAAATGTACTAACAATGATATTTTGTTCACTTTAACTAAAAATTTTAGTTTTTCTAAAACAAATCCATGCATTTTCATAAAAGCTTCTATTCTCTTATCAATTACTTTTTCAATTCTCTCCTTGATCAAGGGATTCATTAAACATTTGTAATACGTATCATATTTATCCTTTTCATCTTGATAAGACTTGAAGGATTCATCTAGGTAATTTATTTCACTTTCATTGTGTAGATTCAAAAAGTTCATTTTTAACTCTTAAATTGTTATTTGAGATTTAAAAATGACAATGAATAAAAAAATTTTTCCTGAAGGTTTAGCCATTTCAGACGTAGAAGAAGGAATAAGTTATAAAGAATGTAAAATAATGTATTTCAAAGTAAAAACCATCGATGAAACGATGATGTTGTTTCCTTTATTTGATATAGATCCATTAGATTATAAGTTTAGTATAGTTTTTGATTGGACGAAAAACAAACCATTGACTCTAAATATGTTAAAAAGATATAAAGAAATATGGAAAAACATCGAATTAGTATCGTATGAAAAGAAAATTAGTGGTTTAGTATTGTATAAAGATTTAGACATAAAATACTTTTATCCGTTAGAAAATGTAGCCAAAGAAGTATCGGATGAGTTGAATAAACTTAAACCACACAGTTATTATTTCAACATAAACTTTTCAAATGATAATGAAGATCACTTATCAAACGTAGAAAATGCAATGTTGTTTTCAAAATATTTGAAGTACTCGATATTGTTTTTTAAACATATTAAACTAGAATATAGTTTAACAATAGACGAATCAAAATACAAAGCTAAGTTTGATAAATCTATTGAACAGTTGAAAAAAAAACATTACTTGAAATGTGATTTTTTGATAGAACCTAATTACGAGAGACAAGACAATATATATGTCAAAAATGAAATTATGAAGATAAAAATAGAAAATTATAAACAATTGAACATCTTTAAGAAGGTAAGTTATGTTTACTATCTAGAAAAACCAACATTAAAAGATATTGATGTATTAGAAATCAAAAATACGAATGTGGTATCTCCAATATATGAAAATGTATTATCTCTTGAAATAAAAAAAACTCATTTCCAATTTTTTGAAAACAACAAGAACATCTATTTGTTACAGTTAAACCCTAAAAAGCATGAACGTTCTATCCCTTTGAAAGATTTTTTTGAAAAAGATCAATTAGAAACTCCAGATGAAGAGAAAGATCCGATTGATAAGATGTATACTAACACAAATTATGTTTTTTACAAGATTAACGATGAAGAATGTTTTTTTGAGATAAAACGTGTTTACAAAAACAAATTAAAGAAATAATTATTTTTCCATTAAAAATGAATCCTTCAAGAAAAAAGATACTAATTGGAGGTGGTATAGCTATAGTAGTTATTATTCTTATTGTGGTTATATTATATTTTACTGGATTTTTAAAATCAGAACAAACGGTAGCCACACCAAGTTCAGTTACTAGCGCAGCCGCTACTCCGATAGCTAACGTACCTGTACCAAGTACACCAATAATATCCCCAACAGCTGCTCCAATAACAACTGCTCAAGTTGCTTCTTCAGGTCCAATTGTTAGAACTACTAAGTTATCTAGTGCCGATAAAGCGGCCCTTTTAAATGTTGACGTAGCACATGTCGCTTCCTGTCTCAATAAAAGATTGACCGGAAGCTCTCTAGCCGCTTGTATTACAGCCAACGATCCTAACAATTATTGTATAGAGCAAGGTATTTTTGCTGCACCAAATTGTGGTGGATGTGGTGTTAATGTTGCAAGATGTCTAGCACTACAACCTTTATATCAAACTCTAATAGCAGATGGAGTTTTCCCAAAACTCTACTAAACTATTTATTTACGTATAAAAATGAACAATTCCAATATAAGTGACAATGATATTCTTAATCGTCATATTAACCCGTTAAAAAGAAAAAGTAGTTTTTACAGTTGTGAATGTTTTTTTTGTAAGTTTCCTAATTATTATGAAAAATCTTAGTTTTAGTTTAAAAAATGGCTTTTACACAAATGACAAATATGAGTCCTCCAGGATATTTTTCCAAAAGTAGCTACGATTATATAAGATGTAAGGTAAAAAAAATATTATCTCACGATTTTGTTGACAACGTATATGTTGACGACAATAGTATAGCAAGAGTGTTATTAAGAGTTTTAGAACGAAGATTGGAAACAGTTGATAAAATGTTTAATTTAGCAATAATGGAAATATGTAATGAGTTTAAAACATATCAGTTAGAAAGGGTAAAAACATTACGATTAGAAAGATATTATCCTCAAACTCAACAAATATATAATAATCTCTCAAGTACTGGTCCAGATTTACAGATGATAAAACTATCAAAACAACCTTCAACTTTTAGATTTTTTTTTGCATAATTAAATTTTTGTCTAACAAATGATCAAAAACAGACAGTTTGATATACCTTTGACACCTCAACACGTTTATTCTATACCAACTACCGTGAAAGGTAGATTAACAGCTGAAGATTATATATATTTTCAAACAGATGGAACAGTAGATCTACCTAATTATACGATGGCAGTACAAACCTATCAAGGCGATATACGAAATGTTGGAGTAATATCTGATAAAATATTGTTGCCACACGTAAGATTTCCAGACAGTTCAATGTTTTTACTATTGACAACCTCTCAATTCAAACCAAAGTTTATGGGAACATTGGAAAGAGGGAAAACATATTTTGTTTCATTAAGAAACGCATTTTCAAACACTTTTTATGTTTTAAGATAGAATTATGTGTTCTAATATCTTTTTATTCACTATCCTTTTGTTGAAATCATCAGCTAATATGTCAAACATCTTCTCATATACTTCATCATTTGTTACTTTTTTGAATTCGGTTTGATAAAAATCTTCTTGACTAGATTGATCACAAATTATTTTTTTTAATGTTTCCACCATATCCAACACAATTTTCTTTGTTTTTAGTTTTATTTCGATAAAGTATATATAAAAATCGTTAATTAAATCTTTTTTAACAATTTCATTGATATTGTTTAAAAGATTTTCATACTCGAGTCCTGTATAAACATCCAAATTAAACCACTGTTTTTGTATGTATTTGTTTCCATTTAATTCAAAAATCTTCCTACTCTGATAATATTCAGATTCATTCAATATATCATCATGATCGTTATATTTCTCTAAAAAATTATTGATGAAGTTTTTTTCAAAATTAGACGATGGGCTACAGATTACACACAAAACATTTTTTCTGGTCAAATACATCTCTCTTCGTATTTGTTCCACTTAAAAAGGTGATCAAAAATAAAATTTTAAATTGACAATAAACAGTTTACAATGTAATTATGGAAAAAGAGAACTTGATCAAGTTAAAAGGTGAAATAGAGAACATAATATCTTCAAAAAAAATAAATATACTGCCTCCATTTTATGTAAAAGATTATCCTCAACACATAAAATATACTGACAATTGTAAAGTAGATAAAAGATTATGTCTCCATTTAGGTCAAAGAAAGCTTTTTAACGGTCTTTTATATTATCTGAGTACTAGAACCATAACAAACGAATCCAACTTTACATGTTTATATATTGGTGCAGCTCCTGGACACAATATATCTGGAATAGCAAAACTATTCCCAACAGTTAACTTTATTTTATATGATGGTCAAAAAATGCATACAGTTGGTAATAATGTTCATATAATACAAAAATTGTTCTTCATTAACGATGAGGTTAATGAACTAACCATAAACAGAAATATAAAATTCAAAAACAATAAAGTGTTTAGTGGTTCATATTTAGAAAACAAGGATGATATTTTATTTGTTTCAGATATAAGAAGTACATCAAGTACAAAAACTCATGAAGAATGTGTTTTTGATGATATGAATCTACAAAAAAACATTATACTCCAACTTAAACCAAATTCATTTTTTCTAAAGTTTAGAATTCCATACACGATGAAAAGTATTAATTATTTGGATGGAGAACTATTTGTTCAACCGTTTAACAAAGTATCTTCTACTGAATGCCGTTTAATGGGTGAAGATTTGACTTCAAGAGTTTGGGAACTAGAAAAACATGAAGATACACTATTCTATATAAATACGGTTTTAAGAGAATGGGCTAGCTATAATGTGTTAAAAGTCAAAGGAGGAGATTCTTGTTTTGACTGTGCATTAGAACAAAAAGTAGTAACATTGTATTTGACAAAATATAATAGCAATTTGTTTATTGATCCAATATTGGAGACAAATATAATAAATATGAGGAATTGGATGACCAAAATTCATGATGTGTTTATGGAACTAAACAAAAAAGATCATGGTAGATTACCAATTATTAGATCTGTAGATGAATTTTTATCATTTAAAGACTCGATATCAATTGTTAAAACTATGTTATCCAATTACACAATAATGCCAGATAAATATAAAGATCAACTAGACAATTTATTGAAAACAAATGAATCACTCATTTTAAAAGTTAAAACTTATGGAAGTCCAATACATAACGTATTAAAGATCTATGGGAAGACTATATTAAATCTTTTCATTGTCAATTATTGTATGAGAAACTCTTTAGAGCTTCTTCAAGTAAACGAAATAATTCAATATGATCTGATAGAAGACGTTTTAAATGATTTTATAACACAAAAATTAGATATTGCTAGTTTGGTATCGTTTGATGAAGAAAAATATAATATGGAAACTGTTTGTAAAGAAATGGTTTTATCTTTGTTAGGATGCATACATGAAATATATGATAACGAATATGGAGAAGGAACTGGGCATATAATATGTAAAAGATTGTGCACTTTTATTATTTCAAACAGTAAATTAATGGAAAATGATGAGTTAGTTCTTTATAAAGGAACATCAAAAAACAAAATAAGAGATATATATATTAAAATGGGATGGAATTTTGAATCTTCTTACAAATACATAATTAAAGACGATTCAAACTGTGAACAAGAGTTCATATTTACATTAAATGTTCCAATTGAAAAAAACTTACTATTAGAATCGAAACCTGTTGGAAAGAAAAAAGATTTTAAACAGATAGAAGAAGATGTTTGTTTAAAATTTTTAAGAGTATTAGAAGAAAAAGAAGTGATAAAACCATTTCCAGATACTGTAGTTAGATTTAAACCAGAAGTATACTTGCCGTAGGGTTCCGGGGTTCCGGGTTACCCCGAGGGTTCCGCTTCGCTCTCCGTGTAGGTATACTCACTTCGGAAATATTTCATTTGTCATTTTATTTGATTTGAAATATTGTTTTTCATACATTTTATACAGATCGGATTGAATATATTGCGGGCTTTTATGACAATAATCGTTCCTAATTGATTCGTATCCTTCAGGACACGGATAATGAGAATATTTTTTTCTAAAATCTAATTGTTTGTTTATTTTTACTTCGTTAGTATTTATTAACTCGTTTTTATTAAAAGTTCGATTTTCTAGTAAATATGGAGAGTATAAAGGATCGATAAAGTTTGGACTATAATAATCTTGAAAATTGAATCTAACGTTACTCATTTTATAACAATGAATTAAAAACGATCAAATGTTCGATTTTGATCTTTCTTTCTGAATCATCTTTTGATATCGTTTCAAGATTACTCAATACATCAAAAACATAGTTTTCAAACGAATATTGTAGATTGTATAATGCTTTTTTCGTAAACAATGTGTCAACATTTTTGGTTATCAATGTTTTAAATTTAGTCTTATTAATGAAGAAATATTTCTTTTCATAAAGATTTTGATAAAACTCTTGTTCTTTTAATTTGTTTCTTCTTAAATGTATTGGAGGATAATTAACACTATTCCCATTTCCATCGTATATTAAATATACTAATCCACTTTCCTCTAACAAATATTTAATGAACGTATTAGTGATTTTTACAAGTTTGTGAAACTTTATTATTAACACCAATGTTTTACAAATGTTTTCTATTTTTGTGACAAACATTTTATTCAGTATAGTCAAAACCTTTTTTTCAATTTTTGTTTCCAAATTAATTACAAACAGAATTCTTTTCAAACTTCTTTCAGAAAAATAGGTTTTCATTTAGTTTTTTATAAGAAAATAAAACGAGTCAAAGAATGACATTTGAAGTTTGTCTACATGAATTCGAAGAAACAGAATCTTATTGTATAATATGTGGTTTGGAATGTTTAAAGATGCCAAATATCGAATACACTTATAATTCAGATTCATGTTACTCGTCTAAAATACCTCAAGACGACTTCGATTTGTATTTAAAAGACGTTTCAGATGAAATACGAAAAAAAATAATAACCATTTTTGAATCACTTTTGATTAAGAACAACTTAAGAGGTGATGGTAAAAAAGCTTTATTATCTGCTTGTTATATGTACATTTTGTTAGAAAACAATCAAATATTGATTTTTAAAGACGTGTGTATCAAATTTAATGTAAAAAAAAAAGGATTTGCTAAAGGAGAAAAAATATTATTAACCAATTACAACCAATATAGAGTTATAAGAATTACATCAAGTGAATATATTAATACTCTTTTATCTGTTTTTATCAATTTTAACATAAATGATCTAATAGTTGATGAAATAAAAAAAATATGTAAAGAGGTGGATAAAGATAAAAAGTTTATTAACTATAACCAATATTCGGTATGTGCATGTGTTTTCTTTAAAATCATAGAAAAGAGTGAAGAAGAAAAAAAGGAAAAGGTTTTAAAAAAGAACACTTTCATAAAATTGGTTGGAATGAGTGATGTGTCAGTACAAAAGATTTTAAACGATTTGAATGATAAAATTTATAATACTAAAAATGGACTATTTGATGACGATTCTAAAAATGCCTAAATATTTAAAATCATCTAGAAACTTAAACTTGTCTCCTAAAACTGATATCGAGTTTAATCCTTTTAAAAACACTGATTTGGCATTCCAGATGAAAAAAGAATTTTATTCTGAAAACAAAAATATTTTGCCTCTTATAAATATGAGTTCAACGAGTGTTATGCCAAATGCAAATTCAATTCCAGCAACCACTATTTCAACAAATAGTACCCCAGTAGCAGTTTTACCTACTGGTGATGTACTAACTAACACGGGAAAAGTGGTTAGTGGAGCCGTGGTAGCTAACAGTTCATCAGCAGCCAATTCAACTGCAACTACTGTTGGCAAGCTTCCAGGAGGTAATTCGGTTTTAAGTAATGGGAACAGTGTAAACACTCAAAGCATGAATCATGTTGATATTACTCCTTCTCATATTGTTCAAGGTCATGTTGTTATGAGTAATGGAAATACAGTTGCACCACATAACGTAGCAGTTCTACCTCATTCTCCTAGTAATGGATCTAATAGTAAGTCGGGAATGAATAGTTATCAGCAATCACCAAGCGATTGTCCAATTGATTCTACTCCACAACAAACAAAATATTGTAGACCTGCCCCTTTTCACTCTACTAATGGAGAAAAGTATTTTTATGTCGGTGAAGCTTATGGGACATCTGTAGCACAATAAATTTATTTCTCGGAAAATGGTAGGTAAAAATTTATTTTTAGAACTTGGTTTCCATATTGAATCTAAAAGACCCCCCCCCCCCCCCCCCCCCCCCCCCCCCCCTCGACACGCTGCCTACTCCGAGCTTCGCTCTTTGCTTTTCACATTGAAACCGTTAACGTTTGATAAAAATGATTGATGAATTGAAATCACGTTTCAAAGAACAAAAAGTTACATTCTTTGTATCGATTGATAATAAAGATACTAACGTAAACTTTCAACTTTATGTTGAAGAAATAAATGCTTTAGTTATCGAATTTACTAATCTTGGTATAAAATCTGATCATTTAGTGATTGAAGACACTCTTAATTATGACAAACTGAAAAGAATATGTGATTTTATAGATAGAGCTAATAGTTTTGAGTATAAAGTATTTATTGGTCCATTTAATAAAAATAAAGATTACGGTCCTAAGTTTATTGAGAAGTGTAGAATGATGTTAAATGATCCAGATGATGTCGTGTTTAATGAATTCTAATCCCGATTTAAAATTTTTTTATTTTTGTCATTTAATGAGTAATTGTATATAAAATGGATCCTATTGTTACAAGTTATCGGGATTTGAATACTAAAGTAGAAAGTGAAGTAGGTAAATACGAATATACCAAACTATTGATATTTTCAGAGTTTCCTTTAGCTACCCAATCTTATTCTGATTATTTGTCAATAATGAAGATATATGACAAAAATCTTTTTGATATATTTAACAACGGATTACAATCCTTCATACTAAAAAAAAAAAAGAAAGTAGAAGAATCGATTTTACAGAACATCATTCTTATCAATCTTGTAAAGATAAAAATGTGTTTTTTGAAGAAAATACTGTTTAAACATCTAAAATCTTATTTTGAGAAACGATTTAGAATAATAAAACGTGACGATATTCCATCTGTATTAGCTAAACATATCAACATTTTAACGTTTGATAACAAAAACCACACACTAAATTATTATAAAATTCTTAAAAGAATGCTTGATGATGACGAATACAATCAGTATATTGACATATCAATTGATGTTTTTTTTGATGATTTCAATAAGAAGTTGTTAAAGATAGTAGAAAAATATAAAGATGAAGAACTTAATTTTTTGGGAGATTTTATAGACCGAAACCATAAAGAAAAAATAAGCGTTGATAATGTGAGCAAACTGTTAAGTAAAACAGAAATATTAGAATCTTTTATCATAATCAGTTCATTGATTTCTTTAGACATAGAAGAAGAAAAAAGAATAAAGAATGATATAATAAACAATTTAGTGGAACATATTCATTCTCCTATTTTTATCAACTTACTGATTGAAGATATAAAATTGAGTAATATGTTAAAAAAGAACAAAGAATCTGAAATTGAAAATGTTATAAAGATTTTAGAATATGAAGAAATAAGAAAAAACATTTATAAGGATTTTAGTAACAGAAAAAGAGTTTTATCATTTTTAAACGAAACAAAGAACCCAGAAAAGTATTATAAGATGACAACTAATGAGTTTTTAAAGTGGGTCAACACTAACTCCGACAAAGATAAAATAGAAAGTTTGTTTGTTGAGATGATATTAGAAAATTACTGGATTACTCCTTTATTTTATAAATATTATACGATAGATGAAAAAGAGAAAAATGTAGATGAGTTGAAAAAATATATTTCACAACCCAGAATACATAACATGATTGCTAAAGAAAATGTTAAAAAGGTAATAAAGAAACTTTCAATTGATAATTCTATTAGTTATTTTAACATGTTAAGATTGAATAATCTCATAAATACGATAAAAATATATAAAATACTTCAATTTGACAATTATAAATACAAATTAGATCAGATCTCATCAGATAAAGAAACTATCTTTTTGAGAAATACTTATGTGAAACCTATTGAAAAAGTTTCATTAAATTCTCCTAAGATACTTTCAACTACACATAGAATCTCTCTAATAGATTCTAATATAAGATCGATTTTTAGAAACTATTTAAGGTTGTACTTTCAGATAAGAAAGGATAACTTAGAGGATTTTATATCTGTAGATGTTCCGGAAGATGTTAAACTCGAAAAATCTAGCAATAATTATACAAAAATGTTGTTAGAAGAGATAAATAAAAAAAGGAATAAAACATTAAACGATATCAATATTGATTCTTATTCATACTTTGTAAAACAAAAGATACAACGAATCACAATAAATATAGATGGGTTTTGTGATGAAAAAGAAGATGAAATACTAAAGAAACCGAATGTTATAGATTCATTATCTATTATGAGAAACCTTTCAGAGCAGAACCCGACGAGACTCCTAAAAAAACAATTTACTCATATTTTAGATTTAGGAGAATTTTTAGAGGAACAAATCTTTCGGTTGTATTCTGAAACTTATTATATGAAGATGTTCAAAGTTAACTTTGTACTCTTATATTCGGATAATAGTTGGTTTTCTAAAAAAACTTTGACCTTTAAGGCTAGTAGAATATTATCTTTTCTAGAAGATGACGACTATAGGAAAATATTCCCAGAATTTGTTTCAAATTATGAAAAACTAGAAAAATCGGTTAATACGTATTTTAAGGAAAACTTAGATTCTTTTGTATCGAGTACCAAAAAGACTGGTTTCTTATCATATATAGGAGATTATGGTATCATTAAAGTCAAAAAAGAAAAAGAACACCGACAAAACTATACTTCGGGAAAAGAGATATCAAAAGTTTATGATTTATATGATATCGAATCAGAAAACGTATTAAAAGATGTTTATTCGGACAAGTTGTTAAAATTAGGAGAAATTAAAGATATTGATGACGAGACTTCAATGTTTACTAATCGTTTGATAAATACAAAAGAATTGTGTTCTTTTATATACGAAAAGATGGTAAAAGAGAATGTTGATAGTGAAAAGTTGATAAAAATGTTACAAAAGAATAAATACTACAATGATTTGAAACATATTGTTGAGTATGAAATAGAAGAAAACATTAGTTTAATAGAATTATTACAAGATGAAAAGAATATAAACGAAATAATTCAAAAACTCAAATTGAATGGAATTGATGTATCATATAGTACGAATAAAAAAGAATTATTAAAAAGATTGAACGAAATTGTAAGATCAGATCTATCAAATGAAACAACATTTTTACCAATTGATAGTAATTATACGGTTGAAAAATATGATTTTAGTCCAAGTATACCCGAAAATATTCACTTAGAAGATATAATAGATTACGATTACTCTGGAACTAATATTCAATATTACTTTACCAATTCAAAAAAAAACGGTAATAAAATACTTTTGTATGGTAACTCATTCATAAAAGAAATGTTTATAGAAGGAAACTATATAATCAACATGTTTTTTGATGAATCTAATAATACGATCAAATATCTTAATGATTTTGGCCTGGTGTATGAAATTGATACCCAAAATGAGAGTACAAAAAATCACAAATTGATACCTCAAGAAAGGATGTTGTTGTATTATGTGTTCAAAAAGACAGTAGTTAAGTTGAATTTCAAAAAAGAGTTGTTCATAAATGACAAAATGATTGCAAATAATGTTATTGATTCTGATGTAAATGACAATTTTTTGTTATTTGTAGTTTCTAGCAGCATGTTCTTAAATGTTAAGAAATATGATTTATTGAAAAATGTGGTAGTAGAAACAAAAACTCTAAACAAAAATGAAATAAACATATTCAACTTTGGATTTGATATAGTTTTTGAGAAGAATGAAGACAAATATAAGAAAATAAATGAAAAGTTGAATGATATTGTTAAATTGTTAAATTTGAACGAAATGACAAGTATACCTACGCAAAGAGCGAAGAGCGAAGAGCGAAGAGCGGAGCAAACGTCTCGCTCTGGCAACCCTCCGGCAAGTATAAGTTCGGATATGAAAGAAAATCTTTTAGAACAAATAAGCAATTTTAACTTTAGTGGACAATTATCTAGTTATAAGAAAATAATCAATTGTATAGTAACTAATCTTAAACCAGTAAAAACGTTGAGCGAGGATGATTACAAAATTAACGTATTTTTAAACAAAATACGATTATTATTCAATATAAAAAGTAAAATATACCTACGCGACGCTCAAACTCAATATCTTTATGATATGACAAGCAAAACATTATTTAGTGAAAATGAAGTGTTTTTAAACGTTTCAGATTTTTATATGGGATATAAATGTATTGAAATGAAAACTGAGTCATCAAATCATAAAATTGAATTTGATGATTTCGTGTTTGATAAGAACAAAAAGGAGTTTTATTATGTAAAACCGTTTTTTAATCCAACGTTCTTTGGTAACAATGTAGCGTTTATTATATACGATGAACACGTTGAATATAAAACTTTTTGGAAAAAAACAATTGTATAAATAATTTAGTTTATTCCATTTTAGAGTAAGTTAAAGAATAATGGAGGATCATCCAGATAAACTGTTAATTAAAGATAAAATAGTTCGATATATTCAGTTTTTTTCTAAAAGTTTCAAAACTAATCAAGAACTATCAGAGTTTTTTTTTACATGTCTTTGTAATCTATCCAAAAATGAAAAAAATAAGTTTTACTATTATTTAACGAAATTGGTTTTTATCAACTCTTTCAGAAATGAAAAATGTTATATATTTTACAGCAAATACGTGTGTAATGTGAAAGAGTATATAAAAATGTTTTTAGTAAATAATTCTAACATTTATTATGTATTACCAGAATTGTGTGAATCTTTTAACGAATATAACAAAGATAAGTCTTCATTTAATAATCAATTGGAGAACATATCAAAGGTAATAAAAAAAAAGTTTGAACACATTGAAAATAATGAAATCGATTATGATTTTGATACATTCTTGAAAAGGATAAATATGATTGAATTTCAACCAAGGAAGTTAAATAATGTGTTTGAAAACATACCTAAAGATTGTATATTTTTTAGATTGTTGAATAAAAACTTGATAAGTCACTATGATATAAGAGAAAAAAAGATAGGATGTGATATATTCATTGCTATTAAAGATATAAAATGTGAAAAACCTTCTAATAACCTTTTTGTGTTAAAAAACATTTGTCAGAAGAAAGATGGATTTATCACTAATCTTTGTTTTCATAACAATAATATATTTTTCGTTGATAATCAGAACATTCTTTATCAATTTGAACTAAATTGTTTACCAAATCGAAACGGAAAAATAACTAAAAGAACTAGTGATATACAATATTACTTTGTTTCTGATTTATGTGAAGTAATTCTAACAAAGAACAGAAACTTGACAATAACATATAAAGGTGAAAAATATAAAGAGGTTGAAGATGTTTTTGATATTGAGGTATCTGAAACATCAATATTCTATAAAAAATATGATATTACCAAAGAAAAGTATAAATACATTACTTTTGTTTTAACTTTTAACAATAACGAAATAAAATGTGACATTTATGAATCTTATAGAGACAATAAACTGTTTAATGATGGAATAAAGATTCATTTTATCAAAAATTGTGAATACTATATCAAAACAAAAAAAAAATTAAAAGATCTGAAAAGTATGGTACAATCATTTAGTATGAAAGATCAAAAACTAACCGACAAAAGCATCAAACAATGTTTGATTATCATAGATGTACTAAAAAAAAATAGAACTAACAATCTTTATGAAAACATTATTTTCTTTTCTAAGTTTGTAGAACATTATTTTAGTAAAGATTTGAATGATGTTGATATTATGGACATATATTCAGATGTTGATACAACTAATATTTCTAGTGAAACATTTGAAAACGTTAAAAAAAGGAGCATTGAATGCGTTGATACTGCTATTTTAGAGTTAAAAAGATATCTTCATGAAACATATTTAAACGGATGGATTTGGATTTTGACTACGGGTTCAGAAGAAAAACTGATTCTTTATAATTTTATAACCAAAGAGATTTTTTATAACAGTATTGTAAAAGAATACGAAACTTCTTTGTATTCAGATATTTATTGTAAAACATTAAAAAACAAACTTTCGTTACCAGATTATATGGTATATACTAAAAACTCAGTTTTTTTTATTAAAGACGAGAAAACGATCATTTCTTTAAAAAGTAACATAACTTATCACAAATTTATAAGTGACGATAAAATCATACTTTTACAAAACGTATAACCCTAAATTTGTTGACTTTCTTTATCATTTGCCTTATATTTTTTATATATTATGGTAAATGTTAAAAATACGATAATAACGATAAAAATGATCATAAAAGTCATTTTTCCATAATTTTTAGGTACATAAAATGCATTTTTTATCAAAAAATCATCAATTGATGGAATATCCATTTTTATATAATGACTCAAATTAATTGAAAATTATAAACAAACGGTTTCCCTCGTCTCGTTTTTAGAGCTTCGCTTTTTCATATTCGGAGCAAGGTTTCACATTATAAGACTTTAAAATGGTCGGGTTTTAACAAAAAATTTTTATATTTATCCATTAAAGATTACTTATTCATAAAATGGATTCTTTTCAATCAGTATCTCAAATAATACATGATTATGACCTTAAAAATGTTATTGAAGAGGATATAATCAAAATAGTCAAAGAAAACACAAAATTTGAAGAAGTGTTTCACTTAATAGGTGAAAAAAATGTTATTCATCCAGATTATGAAAAATTGGCTATAATCATGTATTATAAAGGAATTCACAATAATCAAAAAGGATTTTACGATTCTATGAAATACCTAAACCAAAAAAAAATTATAAGTGACGACTTTATCAGAAAAATAGAATCATTTGAATCAGATTTTGAAAAGATATTGATGTTGAAAAACGATTTTAACTTCAACTTATCTGCTACCATCCTATTGAAAAAGGATTATCTTTTAAAAGTTTATCAAGATGATTACGTTGAATCTCCTCAATACGTTTTCTTGAGGGTAGCGATTCATATTCACGATAAATTGAAAGATGTGATTAAAACGTATAACTCGTTAAGTAACTTAGAAATAATACATTCTTCTCCAACATTGTTTAATTGTGGTAAAAATGTAGCTCAATTATCAAGTTGCTTCTTACAAGTTGTAAAAGAAGATTCTATTGATGGTATTTCATCTACAGAAAAAGATATAGCTGATATTTCTAAGAATAATGGTGGTATAGGAGTAGCAGTTTCGATTATCAGATCTAACAAATCTATCATTAATAGCAGCCAAAAACTTAGTGATGGTATTATTCCATTTTTACATTTAATTGATCAGAAAATATTTACTGTGAAGCAAGGAATGGTTAGACCTGGTGCAGCTTGTGCATACATCGAAATCATTCATCCTGAAATAGTTGAGATATTAAAGGTTAAAAGAGGTCAATCTGAAAATAAAGTTTCGTTCAACCCTAATGAAGGACAACTAGACCACTTAAACTTGGGTGTTTTGATACCAAACTATTTTATAGAATGTGTTCGAAAAGATCAAATGTGGTACTTATTCGATGAAAAAGAAAAATATCAATTAATTAACTCTTATGGTAAAGAATATGAAAAACTTTACAAGTCTTTTGTAGAAGAGAACAAAAACATAAAAGGAACTATTAGAGCAGTAGAGTTGTTTCGTCTCATTGTAGAATGTCAAATTGAAAGAGGAGAACCGTTTATGATATACAAAGATCACGCAAACTATTTGAACCAACAAAAAAACTATGGAATGATATTAGGATCAAACTTATGTACCGAAATATACGAAGTAGCAAAACCAAATAGTACAGCAGTTTGTAATCTTGCAAGCATTAATCTGTCAAAATGTTTAAAAGCTAATTCAGAAGTCGAAAACATAAGAGAAAGAATCAAGAATCTTGATAATCCAGATGAATTGATATATATAAAAAACAACAGTTCAGTTAATGTTTTGGCAGATGTTTTACGATTAAACGATCAATTAGAATCAGAACCAAAATATGTTATTGATTACGATAAAATTGAATCATTAACTAGAGATTTGGTTAGGAATTTGAACAAAACCATTGATATCAACTTTTACTTCTTAAAAGACGCAGAAGTAAACAACAAAGAAACCAGACCAATCGGAATCGGTATTTCTGGACTTCATGATGTTGCTCAAAAAATTGGAATTCCTTACGATTCAGAAGAATTTAGAAAGAAAAACATAAAAATCATTGAATTGATGTATTATGTATCTTTAGATGAAAGTTGTGAGTTGTCAAAACAATTCGGTCCTTACAAACATTTCAAAGGATCTCCTATTTCAAAAGGTTTTACACAGATAGAACTGTATAAAATGTGGATAAACGATAACGTTGAAACAAGTCTAAATTGGGAATCCTTAAAAAATAAAATATCTCAGTTTGGAGTTAGAAACAGTTTATTGATTGCTCTTATGCCAACTGTTTCTACTTCAGAGATTTGTTGTACAAGTAGCTCGTTTGAAATTATGCCTGGTATAATTAAGAAAAGTACTAAACATGGAGATTTCAAAATCATAAATCCTAATTTACAATCCTTATTAATCAATAAAAACAAATGGAGCAAAGAAATAGCAACTCAAATAATGAAAGACAATGGAAGCGTTAAAAACATAAATTGTTTAACAGATAAAGAGAAAAGCTTATTTAAAACTGCATTTGAAATAGATCCAAAAGTTTGGATTAGAATGGCAGCAGACAGAGCACCGTTCGTAGACCAAGGTCAATCGTTGTCATTCTATATAGAAAATCCTACAGAAAAAATAGAATTAGTAGAAGATTTACATATTTATGCTTATAAATTAGGATTAAAAACTGGAATGTACTATTTAAGACCACTTTTTACTGATCCATCAAAGAATATAAGAAAAAATAAAGAATGTACTGTCTGTAACTAAGAATTTGAGATTATTTCCTTAAAAATCTTTCTTTTTATAAGTTTATAAGGAATGAATTTATTATTTTTTTTCACATTAAATGCTAATTGTTCTTTTTCTTTTCTAGAAACTCCACGAAAGATTGGTTGATCAAAATCTAAAATTTCGTCTGCTAAGGATATTGAAAATATAAACTTCCCTATATCACTTTTTACTTTTATTCCGTATTCGCTTATTAAATCTAACAAAGCTCCAGTAAACCTATATACATCGGTATATCCTTTTAATACCCTATTTTTACCAAAAAATGTATTAGTTTTGCTATTTGTTATAGAAGGTTTTATTTCTGAGAAATCGAAATCGTTTAGAATTGTTATGAATCCAATATTTTTAATCTTATATATCTTATTGTTCAATTCGTAACTTATTGTTGTTTTCTTATCAACATCTTTCAATAAAACATTTTTAGTGTGTAAATCATTATGTATAAAAGATGGATATTTTTCTTGAATTATAGCCAAAGTCATTAAAACTTGAAACAATATATGTAAAATCTCTTTAGATGCATTTTTGTTTTTGAATTTGATAAAATACTCCTCAATAGTACCCAAAGATATATATTCACAAAAATTGATCTTATAAAAGTTTTTCAACGTATTAGGTTTAAAATTCTCTTCTTTTAACAATATATGTAGAAAATTATTCTTTTTAATGTTAACCATTAGGGATAAAAAAGGCCAAGATGTGTGAGGTATCGACTGTTTAGAGGAGAGAAGATTGTATATTAGCGTATGGATTTCCCATTCTACGTTTTCTGGTCTGGTTTTGTTATCAATTGATAATGTTTCGTATTCATTACTTGTTTTCTTCCTATATCCTATTATTTTAAGTATAATGGGATAATTACACTCAGAATATTTTTTGTTGGTTGTTTCTATTTCTAAACATCCTTTTAAAATCAATCCATATTTTCCTTTGTTTAGTTTTTTTATGCTTGTTATCTTTAATGGAACAGATGATATTATATCAATGTTCTTAAAAAGACTATCATAAATAGAATCGTTTTTGTTAATATCCATAAGTTTCAGAAAATAATTGATTGATTCTAGTTTTTCTTTGTCTACGCTTTCATCTAAAACGCTTAAAGTTTTAAAAGAAAGCATTTTTACTCACAAAATTTATTTTTCCACCAAATGATTAAGGAAGAATATTCAATTTCTAAAAGAATGTCAGAAGATATTGCAAGAGCTACAATCTTTTTACAAAAAGCAGATTATAAGATAAGTCGTAGAAATGTTAGATTTTTTAGCTTTCTATTTGACGTAGAAGATGTGTGCGATTTATATATAAGAGCTGCTAACCTTTTTAAGAAAGAAAAGGAATGGGAACAAAGCGGAGATGCCTTTTTAAAAGCTTCATATCTTTATTTGGAATCAGAAAACACCAAATATTTATGTGCATCGATGTATATTGAGGCTTCTAAATGTTTTGAAAAAGTTCTTCCACAAAAGGCAGTTAAATGTTTAACATCTGCAATAGATATCTTTACTGATCTAGGTAAGTTTATAATGTCAGCAAAATATCATGTCAAAGTGGCACAAATATACGTTTCTATCAATTCTTCTTCAAATGTACAAAAAATAATAAAGAATTACCAAAAAGCAGCAGATTATTACTACAGTGAAGGTTCTGATCAATCATGTAACAGATGTTTATTACAGGTTGCTGAACATTCTATACTCAGTTTATTAGATGAAGGTTTATGTAAAGCAATAAAAGTGTACGAAAAACTGGGAACCGAATGCTCACAAGATATTGTTTTCAAATACTTTAGCAAAGAGTATTTTTTCAAAGCTTTACTTTGTCATTTATGTTTAGATGATGACATTTCTGAAATAATTACAAAATATGGAAAATCATTTAAGAACACAGATGAATGTAAATTTTTCGACAATTTGGATGATATCTCTTTTACAAAGTTTGCACATTATAATATAAGAGTTGATCAATTGATAAATGTACTGATATGTAGATTAAAAAACACTGAAGATGATCTTCGATAAACGAAAATTTATTTTTTTACCTAATATTTGATTCTTGAGAATGCATTCTAATCGTTTGCTTAATAATTATGAACTTAATGAAATTTGTAACACATTTAAACGTGCAGCACGTATCTTTAGAACCAAAAAAGATTGGAATGGGTGCGGTGAAGCACTTGTAAGGTGTGCTAAACTAAATGTTTATAGGAACGATTTTTCGTCAACCGATTACATTCACGCTTCTGAAGCGTTTAAAAATGTTTCAAGACAAAAATCTGTTTATTGTATAATTCAAGCTGTTAAAGTTTATATAGACATGAGATTGTTTATGATGGCATCTTATTATCATACATCTATTTTAAGTATATATGAGGAAAATGATGAATTTCAAACTATTGTTACACATTATGACAAATGTAAAGAATTGTTGTGTAAACATTCTTTGAATAAGTTTTTTGACAATACTCGTTCAGATGATTTGTATTTGGATTTGAAGAATTGTACTCATATTATGAAAAGTTATGAAGAACTTGCTATTGATGCCCATAAATCCAAATATTTGGATTGTTTGGTTAAAGGTTATCTTTTAAAAGCTCTTTTGTATAATTTTGCTGTAGATTTCTTTTATACTCCATTTTTAATACTAATATACGATGATACCTATCCACAGTTTAAAAATTCATATGAGCGTGAGTTTGTAGAAGAACTATTTTATATCTACTTAAGAAAAAAAACAAACAAAGATTTTGTAGCGGTAATAAAACGTTTTGAAAAGATTATTCGTATTGATCGTTTGATGTATTATCATATAATTGATGTTTTTAGAACTTTGTCACTTTCACAAAAAAATAAGTTTTAAGCGTTTTAACATCAAGATTCAAATGTATCGATGCGAACTTGTGAAAATATTCAACGAAAACTCTAAAAAAAAAAGAGACGTGGTGTTTAACCAAATAAAATATTTTGCTACTCCTGATCAATGTTTGAGAGATTATCCATTAGATTCTTTTTTTAGAATGAGTGATTTGAATGTGTATGATACAGCTAAAAGAATCAGCGAAGACTATTTTAACTATGAAAACTTAGAAAAGGTGGTTATAAACATATATAGAAAAACCAATTCTAAAATTGAAATGGCAAAAATAATTTCTTTTGAACCATTACACAACAAAAAAGAATACTATTTCATCATTTTAAATGATAAAGTTTCAGAATTGTTTAGATCTAAGATGTATTTGAACCTTCAGGAATGTAAAACTGAATGTATACATAAATGTTTAAACGTTAAAAAAGATGATGTCGAACAATTGTCTACGAAAATATACTGTAAACTAAATGGATCAAACATTTATGAAACAGGATTTAATGTTTAATCGTCTTAAATCTTATAAAATATTTTTTTTTACTACGCAGACCTCCAGCAAGTATACCAGTTCATTATGATAGAAGAGGTAGATAGTGATGAAGTATTGGACAACAATGATAGAAAGTATCAGTGTATTTACGAAGATACCAACCTAGAGAATGGAGATTATTGTTTTGTAGCATTTGAAGTGTTTGAAGAGGTAAAAAATAATGAAGGGATCATAGTTTCTGAAGGTGAAACAAAACATTTGTATGAGAAAAAGATATTTTTGTATCGAGAGAAAGAAGAGGTCAAATTCTTAAGATGTAAAGAAGTAGTTCTAGAATGGATTAAAAGGAAAGAAATTTTTAATGTAAACAGATATCCTAAACCATCTAAAATAGTAGCTGAAATCATACTTATTGATGCTAATGGAAGTTTTAATCTAAAACATAAAATCACGTATACTCTAGAGTTAAAAAATGGATTCATTTACATATTCTACTATGGATACATAAATGAGGATTCAAATTTCGAACACAATATGACAAATGATAGTTACAAAGTTAAAAACAATTATACGATTAAAGTATGTGAAACTCAAACAGAATGTTTAAATGAAATGGTTAAAGAAATTGAAAAAGTAAGACTGGACGAATGTTTTCCAAGAGATTTCTATGGAGTCGTTTTTCAACTGATTAATGGGTTTAATATTCCTATTAGAGGAACAATGATAAGAGTTCAAGATGGTCATAAACGAAACTTTAATGAATATAAAAAAAAACCGGGTAATATTGAAGATGAAGTTGTTAGAATAACCAATTTACTTCGAGATGCTTTAATTCGTGAAACTGAAAGTAAAAACGAATTAGAAAGAATTCAAAACGAAATGCGTAAAATGATTAAAAAGAATTAATACTAACAATATATAAAAATGTTCAAAGAATTGATAATGTTTTCAGTCATTTTGTTATACTTTGTGTATTTGAGTCTTAATCATTGGGGTAAAAAGTTTCAATATATTGGATTAAATGAAAATTTTTATAGAAAGTTTATAACGATACCTCAATCTAAAGAAGAAAAATGTAGAATCATATTTGAAAGGTTGTTTAATATTTCTTTTTATAAATGTAGACCAAACTTCTTAAAAAATCCAAAAACAAATAGAAACTTAGAATTAGACGGATATAATAGTTCATTGATAACAAAACTAGGAAAAGGTTTAGCTTTTGAATATAATGGCTCTCAACACTACTATTACAACACACAATTCCACAAAGAAGAAAAAGATTTTGAAGATCAAAAAGATAGAGACAGATTAAAAAGGAGATTATGTGAAGAAAATAATGTAATGTTGATAACCATTCCGTATAATATAGACGATGACGATCTTGAAGATTTTATTGTAAAAAAGATTCACGAAAAGGAACTTTATCATTATTTATAATTTTTTTCCTAAAGTTTAATTTTTTTAATTTAAAAATGATTAGAAGGTTTAAATTTTGGGATGTAGAATTTGAAGGTACTATACGTGATACTGGACCAGAATACTATAAGTTTTATGAAAATAAAACTATGTTTGATACGGGTACTTTATTAATATTGAAAACTGGATATGATAACAGGTTTTATTGTGCACAATTTACTGATAAAAATGGTACATTATATATAAATGCAAGGAAAACTGATAAAAATGTAATGGATATGTACACAAAAATTATAAATAGTAAAAAGTGTCCGCTTAGATTTGCAGAAAATGAGTATCGACAGTTTGAAGATTATAAAAAGTTAGTTGATGAAAATTTTAAAAAAGAAATAAAAAAAAATTCTGAAAAGATAATGTCGAGTAATGATTTGGTTAAAGATGTTAATGATATAATCGTTGAAAACGATTTTTATCCTATTGGATTTAAAAAAAGAAAAAAAATATTATCTTTTAATAAGTTAGTAACAGTAAAAGATTTAAGAAACATTCTTAAAGATATTAACTTACATGAACCTGATGGAATGATATTGGCAAGTAACGTACCTTTTGGGTTTAAAAATATCAAAAAGATAATAGAAAATCTAAAAGATGCACACTTTTGTTCTATATTTGTTGATGATACTGATTATCTCTTATACGATAAAAATTTAGAAAAAATAAAAGGTTTTGATACAGTTCTAACATTAGAAATGAGTTGTACGAGTGGATAAAGTATACTTGCCGGAGGGGCACCCGAGCGAGACTTCGCCCCCCTGCGTAGGTATATTTAGTTTTTTTACATTAAAAATGGAAAAGATATATAGAAAAAATAAAAAGTTCTATTCTAAAAAACATGTAATACAACAATGGATTCCTAATTTTTCTAAAAATAATCCCGGATATTCGAAAATAGGGTTTCACGATGCTCAACGTAAAAAGATTTTTCAAGACAAAATCGAGTTTGATATTGATACTTTAGTGTTAATTAGTACTGGATACGATGAAAATTTTTATACTTTGAATGAGAAGATAAATGTGGATATATTAGAAATGTATGTTAAGATTATAAACAGTGAAAATCCTCCAAATAGATATATTGAAAGTAAACGTGGGTTTTTTAGAAATATTGAAGGATATTATATTTTGTTGAGAGATTATGTAAAACTAGTAGATCTCAATTTTGAAGATGAAAAGGAAATAAATTCTAAAAAACTATTATCAAAGGCTAATCTGAAGAATACTATTGATGTTTTTATTGCTAAAAACGATTTTTATCCTATTGGATTTGATAAAAGCTACAAAATAATGAATAATAAAACATATGAGAGGAAATCTATATCTTTTAACAAAAACTTTACACCAGAAGATGTTGGTACAGTGTTTGAAGATACAGAATGGTACACAGGATTTCTTTTTGCTAGCAACTTTCCCTATACATTTAAAAACATTGAAAAAATGATAAGAAATCTAGACAAGGCTAAGTTTTGTGGTAAAATGTATCCTGAAGCTGTTAAAGGTATTACTTTATATCAAATGAACAAAAAAATAGATACTTTTGATAAAGTTCTAAAAATTGATATAGATGCTAAATATTATCCAACTCCATATCCACCATATGGAGTTAACGAAGAATGGTAACCTTGAAAAATTTATTTTTAACAACGAGTAAAATCTGATGAAACTTAACCAAAATGGAAAATATCATTGAAACGTGGAAAGTTGAAAAAGAATCTGAAGCAGAGCGAAGCTCGGGTTGCCCCTCGGGAGTAAACCCCTCCGATAAGTATACCCGTTTTTATAAGAACAAAACTATTTTCAACGTAAATACTTTATTCATTATTAAAACTGGATATGATGACAGATTTTGTACATCTAAAGAAGTCTTAAATATGTATATAAACATTATAAATAGTAAAAATCCTCCTAGAAGATTTAATCCAAACTATTTATCTGACGAAGATTATATAAAATTAGTTAATACCTCAGACTCCGGCAAGAATGCTAAAATATCAAAAAACGATTTTTATCCTATTGGATTTAAAGAGAACAAAGAATTGGTATCTTTTGATACCGGGGCAGGGCAGCGTGCCGCTGCCCAGACTGAAGGTTACTCCTCGATTCTAAATAAGAGGTCTCCGAGTTTCAATGTAGAAGAATTAGAAGAGATTCTTAGAGATATCCCGATTCCATATAGTGGTTTCATTTTTGGGAGCGGGGTTCCTTATACATTCAAAAACATCAAAAAGGTAATAGAGAATCTAGGTAAAGCTTATTTTTGTGGTAGAATGTGTATTGAATCTACTGATGATATCATATTATACCAGACAAAAAAAATAAAGGATTTCAATCAGATACTGGTATTAAATATGGATTGTGAGAGTGGATGAATTTAAAAGTTTAAGTCCTCATTTTCAGGTTCAATTGTAATTTTCATAAAGTTATCAAATTGTTCTTGATTTTCAAACTCATGATCAATCTCATAATAAAGTTTTATTTTTTTTAATATCTTATTCTCAAACCAAATGTTTCCTATCTTTGAGTATATATCGGTATCAATATCTATTAAATCCACCATCTCTTTTGGAAACGTAGCGTAGAACCTTTTTAGAATAGAATCTACATTGAAACTCGGAGACCCCCCCTCGCTCTTCGCTTTTCTTTTTAGAATCCCTTCGGGATTCACATCCATTTCTGACACACTTAAAGATTTTTTTTTTAAAACTATCAAAAGATCTAAAATATATAACATAAAATCTCTTAATTCGTTGTTTTCATCATCTAATTTCTTTTGCTTATCTATTATTAACAACATTTGGTTGAAAACGTTACTAATATTGTTTTTTAAATCTTTATGATCCATTTTGAATTGTGATTAATGGTCTACAAAAAAATAAATTTTTACAGATTCACATTTTTTTAGAATCTCTTCGCTCAAAGCTTTTCACATTGTCTCCTCATCAACTATAGATTCAAATGCATCAAAAAGGTATTTAATATATAATTGGTCATTTGTCAATCCATTATTAAAAATTTCCTTTTTGATCTGATCTATCATATATTTATCAATCTTTTTAAACATTTCCTTTTTCAAATTTTCATTGTTAGTTACAGAATTGAGATACTCAGTTTTTTTGTTAATTTTTTTGATATCATCTCTGATTGTTTGTAATTGATTTTCGGTCAATAAAAACTCTAAAAACTCATCATTAGTTTTGAAAGTCTTAGAATGAAACTTCTCATAATAAGTTTTTAAATGGTTAGTGTATCTAAACCAGTAACATATAAACTTACAAAGCTTGTTTATATGATCACATTGAAATTTGTTTTCGTATACCTCTTGATATTTTTTTAGATCCAATTTATTCGGAAGTTCATCAACCAAAAGCTTTACGAATTCTGTTACATTCTTATGTTGTTCCTCCAGTGTCCCTTTAAACATTGTTTTAGTATAAGTATTAGTTTTTGTTATAAACGCATCAACATCAACATAAATGTCGTGTACACTTTGTTCTTCCATTTCAACCATAATGGTTTGCTATAATACTATAAAAAAAAAATTTTAACATTAAAAATGTTGTATCCTATAATAATTGGTGTTCTAATGGTTTTATGTTTCATGACGATCATAAAATCTATAATAGCTGCAGTTGATCTGAGTAACCAATCTCCATCAACTTCTCATAATATTAACTTTATAATTTGGACAAACATTGTGTTCTTCATTATTATAGTATTTGTTTTAGGATTTTCATTTTATTTAGACTATTCACCTGGAGGACTGGTCAAGAAGACATTGATATCAGCAGTTTTGTAGAAATATTCAAATTTTCCTCTACATAAAGGACAAGTATTAAATTTGTTTCCAAAACAACTAATGTGCATACATTTGTGTCCACATTTGATTGTTACACAATTAACTGATTCATCATTGTCACTTTTTTCACATAGACAAAGAACACATTCCTTTTCTTCTGGAAATATTTTGATTTCTCCATTAAATTCAACGTCAGCAGTTGCTTTAATCAAAGAATCATTAAAGATCATATAATATTCAAATCTTGTTGATAATTTGGTATCAACGTAACAATTTGATCTAACCGATTCTACTTTTATTTTTTCACCTTTTTTCACTTCACCGAGATTAGAATTTAGAAATTGGTCTTTAGTTATTGTAGTTTTTGATTGATACGGACCTCGAGAAGTACCAGGAACCATAGGTCGTGGACCTTCTGCACGTTCTTCTTCACAGTCTGCATAATCTATTCCACGACATGAATCAGTTCTATAACCTCTTCTTGAATCAGTTCTACGATCTCTTCCATGACTTGAATCAGTTCTATAACCTCTTCTTGAATCAATTCTATACTTAAAATATTTATCTGTAATAACAAACTTTCCTTCAATTCCTTCAAGATTAATGGAGTATTGTTCCTTTTTAAAGTTTTTTCTTTCAATATCTTTATCTTCG
>Ga0209254_10000047_pt1 | contig 71122 bp, 82 predicted proteins | sample FrelakmetDIP11DI_FD_187148 | JGI IMG/M metagenome (GOLD analysis project Ga0209254, IMG submission 187148) | Freshwater lake sediment microbial communities from the University of Notre Dame, USA, for methane emissions studies - DIP11 DI (SPAdes)... | ecosystem: Environmental > Aquatic >...
ATCGCATTGTGGGGGATGCCATAGCGGCGGGGGTGAGCCGAAGGCGCAACCCCCAGGAGCGTCCTTAAAGAGATACATTTTTTCTGGCGAATGAAAAATTGGTGGCTGGAATAGCACTATACCTAAAAAAAAATATGCGGATCTCCTGCACGACTGCAAGGACAAATTCTAGAGGGAACCGGTTCATTTCTGCAGTATTTTTTCCCTGCGGATAGCAACGGATGGAGATCCAGAAGCCGTTGCATCCGGGGAACGGTAAGAGAAAAAAAGGTAGGGGCGATAAAATGACCCTTTATCACCCGGTGTTTTTGAGGGGGAATGTCATGGTCCGGGTGAACGGAACTTTCGGTGTTATGACAAAGAGATCAGGTGATGCCTCACCCCGTATCTGGAGGGTGATCTCTCCACTGGTGAGGAGATCCAGAATGGATCCGGCCAAAGCCGAGGTCTGTATCGTTACCGGAACCGTGACCTCGTTCTCACCCGGGTTGATCCGTATCCCCTGTTGTTCACCGTGGGAAAGGAACACCCATTCCGTCCCTTTCTGGTAATAAACATCAAAAGAGAGTGTTTTCAGGGTAATTCCCATGGAATTCGGGTTGGTAACATTGAGGGTGACGTCGAGGATCAGTTCATTCATGGAAAATGAAACGGGGGTTACCTTCTCTACCGAGATTTCCGGATCTTTGAACAGGAAACTGCAGCCGGAAAGGAGTGCGGCCGCGGTAATGAGGAATATCAATGCCCAGACATGAGCTTGCATACAAATAGGTGTCACGTTCTTCCTAAAGAATTGGTCTGCCAATTAGAAAATACAGGGTATCCCGCACAGAAGGGAGTTGTTAGATTTTATCCGGAAACAGATTTTTTTTAGTAAACCAGAAAGAGAGAGCAGAAAGTCTATCGGCAAATGAGAGCTAACCCGAAAGGTATAGTCATTCATGCTGCACCCGGTCATCACATCCGCCTTTGAACTGAGTCCCACCCGAAAGATCGGGATTCCGGAAAGAATATTCAGGATCCTGTTTCCGTTCTTGCTCGGAATACCCTACGTGATCCTCCTCTATTTCGCCCTGCCCTACGAGCAGTGGCTTGTTATCGGGGGCCTGATGGTTGCCTATATTCTCCCCCCGGCAGGAAAGGAATCGGTAATTCCCATCGGTATTGCGGTAGGATTTCCCTGGTGGATGATGGCCTTCACCATAGCCCTCCTTGACATCCTGGCCGGGATATTCATGGCCCTCAACTTTGATATTGCCCTGAAAATTCCGGGGCTTGGGGGATGGATCAGGAGGTTCATTGCCAACGGGGAACAGTTCTTCGCAAGAAGGCCATGGCTGGAACGGTTCTATTTTACCGGTGTGGTGCTGTTCGTGATGTTCCCGCTCCAGGGGAGCGGGGGAGTAGGCGCAACCCTGGTGGGGAGGATGATGGGGCTGTCTCCCGTCCGCATTCTCCTGGCCATCACCATCGGGGCATTTGCCGGATGCACTATCATCGCCCTCGGTGCTGAGGCTATCAGGGAACTGATCCTGATGAATCCCCTCCTTGGCATCTCGGTAGCCATGGTGGTGGTTGCCGTCCTTGTCACCCTCTATGCATGGTACCGGGTCAGGATGAGGAAGTCTGAGAAAAGCCAATGATTTTGGGTATAGTGGCGTTTCAACCCCCGTTTTTACACTCATCTAAAGAAGTACCTGGCGTAAGAGACGCTCCTGGGGGTTGCGCCTTTGGTTTACCCCCGCCGCTATGGCGTCCCCTATAATGCGATAGTGCGGTATCAAGCACACAAATTTCTTCATAGGTCGTGATGGATGGTATATCACTTTTTCAGCAGAGATTTTCAGAACTCATGGTACGAAATATTTTCGGACGTGATATATGAGAAAGGTTGGTGGTGAAAATAGTACTATACCCATAATTTTCCTGCTTTTTAGGAATGGCAAGGGCAGCAGGGAGGATGACGGCCAGGATATCAAAACGGAGCAATTCCCCGGGGTAGGCAGGAAACCAGTCAACGATGGGCAGAACGATCGCCAGCCTGTCCATCATCCCCGGTACCGGGGTTCTCTGCTCATCAGCCCTGAATTGTCAACCCGCTTTTCCGGGGTCAGGTTGAAGGTATAGCAGAACTCTCTATTGGCATATTTAAAAAGTGTAGCTGGAACTGTTTTAAGCCCGGATTCCCTAACCTCCGCATATGTCCGATATGCCTATTGCCAGACTGGGGCAGGCTCTTGCTGCCGCATGTCGCCTCGGGACGAGGCCTCTCGCGGTCTATGGTGCAGAAAACCCCCCGGAAACCGCTGTCCCGCTTCAGGAGATCCATCGCTGCATTGCGGTTGCCATGATCCGGATGGCACAGAATGAAGGGCCGCAGGCAATCTATCTCGGTGCAGATACCAGGATCGGCTGCTGCCCGGGAGGTCTCTCCCATACCGGGTATATTCCCCGCCCGCCGGCGATCAGCTACTTTGTCTCTACCGGCAGACCAGGGATCCCGGACGCACCTGCCGAATATCTGAAGGCTGCCCCGGAGCTGGTGGACCAGTGCTTTTCCGCCATCGGTACGATTACTCCTGCCGGAAAATACCTGGTAATCCAGACCTGCGAATCTGTCCCTCATTCGGCAACCGGGGTCCGGGCCGTCACCTGTTTCGGGAACGCCGAGCAGATCCGGAACCTTGCCGCCCTGGTCCACTTCGACCGGGCAGAACCGTTCTTTCCGGTCCTGGTCCCCTGGGGGCCTGCCTGTGGAACCCTGGTCACCTATCCGGCAGGAATGGCAGCAAAGGCACCGAAGGACTCAGCGTTTATGGGTCCCCAGGACCCGACGGTCAACCATGCCCTGCCGGGAGGACTTCTCGCCATCGGGCTGCCTGTTGCCGTGGCACAGAGGATAGCAGAAAATATCCCGAACTCGTTTATCAGCAGGAAGCCAGGGGTTGCATTCCCAGAACATGGAGAAGAGGAATGAATGGACAGGGTTTTCTCCCCCCCTTTCTCCTGTCAACAGGGGACGCCATTTTTGTATATATCAATGATCTGCTCTGCATCACCGAATGAGAGGGTATCAGCAACATACTCAGCAAATTTAACGATATGCTCCGGAGTGACACACCCGATGCTCTCACTCCCGTCCAGGATGAGGCCGACGAGATATTCAAGATCTTCACGGGAAAGGTGACGGAGCCGTCGGGCGAAGTCCTTCTCATCGGCAGCAACGTGGTTTGATACCGGGGGGAGAATAGAGAAGAACTCGTGGCCTGATCCCGGGCAGAGCGGGTCACAAAGCTCAGGAGCAAGTTTCATGAGGATTTCCATGTCACGGCTGGAGAGGGTTCGTGCCATCGCTGATGAAGGGTAGGTTGCCGGGGATTAAAAGATGTAAGTTGTTCCCATTCCGGTCATGGCGAGTCTGGTATATCGGACCGGACAGAAGACCCGGTTCCCGCCTTCCCATGTCCATGGAACTCCTCAAGCCTCCTGACAGAGTCATGAAATGCTACGTCAAGAGCCTGCTTATTCTCCTCAATTTCTCCGGGAGGGAACTTCCGCAGGGCCTGGTATCCCAGGTTCCGGTATCTCTCGAGGCTTTCCATGGCCGACTCGAATGATGACCGGGTACGGATATGGTGATCGATGATCTGGGGAAAAAACTGTTCAATAATAAGGGTAATTTTCGGGTTCAGGGTCCTTCCTCCGGTTCTGCTCCGTTATTCCTAAACGGTTTCCCATACAAGATAATAATATCTCTTGTTTACTTTTTGAAAAGAGAAGTACTTGGTACTGGTTCGTTTTCACCTGGTATACCGGAAAAAGATGAAGCAGACAACCGGATCCCAGGAACAATTACCACGGACGGAATCACCGGCAGGCCTCCCTGTCCCGATCGATAATATCCCCAAGAGCGGTTCGTTTCCCCGTCTGCAGGAGATGGTAAGACCTGCTCACGGATGCGGTCCGGGACGCGGCAAGATCCATGATGAGAATGATCAACCGGATGGCTTCGGGAAGTCCTCCCCCCCTCCAGTGTTCCCTGATAGCAGAGGAAGCGATCTCTTTGCAGATCTCATTTCCGAGGATGACAAAGCTGCTCCCTTCTGCCCGTTGTCTCAGATTATAGGAGGTCCCCTCAATATCAGCTATGGCATACTGTCCGGCGGAGACATACAATCTCCGTATCCTTCTCCTGCTGCCGTCGGACTCACTGACTTCTCCAATAAGTATGCCGTCCTTCTCCTGTACCTTGCACTTTGTATCCCGGATGGCGAGAGAGACTCCCAGCTCCGCAGCTCTCTGGTTCAGGTCACCATCCGATATGATCGTACCGGTATACAGTTCCTGTTCAAGTGCCCGGGTTGCAGCATCATCTCCGGAAAAAAAGATCTCCCGCATATCCCCGGCAATTACTGCGCCCTCTGTTCCGGAAAATGCAATGACCAGGCTCATGGGATGATCCGGAGGATTCAGAGCAGTCTCGTCTCTTCAGAAGGCCGGGGTACTTTCACCACGAGGACCCGGAAGATCGTATTGCTCTCATTGATCCAGCGGTGGGGTATCCGCGCCGGGCTCTCAATAACGGTATCCGGTCCCGCCGTTGAGCGCTCCCCGCCAATTTCCACAACCCCCGTTCCTTCGAGAACATAGAAGAAGACATCAACCGGCGTGATATGTCTCTTCAGGGATTCGCCAGGCATGAGGGTGATGACCACGGCAACTGCATGGGGGGATTCGTATGCTTTCCGGGCGTCAACATGATGGGGGTTTTCACTGACCGGAAGAGTATGGATATCAGTGATCTTCATAACCATGCATTTCCGTTCCGATCGCTATCAATTTAGGGGATGATGCCCTTAGCACTAGCACAGGCAGGTGACCGGTATGGTCTATGAACAGGCAAAAGTACTTGGATTTCTCTATGCCCTGGTCTTCTTTCTTGTCCTCTTTGCACTGTGGTACACAAAACGGTGGAAACGCCGGACAGGTATCGTGCTCCTCCTGGTGACCATTGCGCTCGGTTTTCTCATCTTCTCCCCCGTTATCCCCTGGCTGTTCCAGATGCTGGTCTTGAGGGACGTGAAGGGAATTGGCGGGCCACTGGCCATTGCCGCCATGGGGATTGTCGTCATGCTCACGCTCTCCTTCCTCTTTGGCAGGTTCTATTGCGGGTACCTCTGCCCCATCGGTGCTGTCCAGGAGATCGGGTCCTATGTCCCGGTGCCAAAAATCCACCTGAAAAACAAGATCATGCCGTGCCTCTTCCGCTGGGCATTTTTTTTCGTGTTCATCGGTGCTGCGATCTTCCTCTCGCTGGGCATCCTCCGGCTCTTCGGGATCAGGGACTTTTTTTACCTGGTATTCACCACCGGGTTTTTCGTATTCCTGGTGATCATCGGACTTTCGTTCTTCCTGTACCGTCCCTTCTGCCGGCTCTTCTGCCCGTTCGGGGCACTGGTATCTGTTCCCGCCATGGTGAGCCGGTTCAAGATCCAGCGGACAGATCAGTGCATAGAATGCAAGAAATGTGAACAGGCCTGCCCGACAAATGAGGCAAAGCGGGCCGACCTCAAGGCCGAATGTTACCTCTGCCACCGGTGTCTCGATGTCTGCCCGGTTGAGGGAGCCCTGGAATATACCAGGGTGGGTTCTGTGACCAAAAAAACAGGGAAAGAGGAATAATTAAGGCAATATTGGACGACCTACCAGGAGAGACATTCCCATGACCACCGAAGATCGTGAAGAACTGAAGGGACGGGTTCTTGAACTCAAAGATCTGGTCGCCTACCAGGAAGGGACCATTGCCAGCAGGATGATCATCAACAAGAAGGTGGGAAGTATCACCATCTTCTCGTTTGACAAGGATGAGGGACTTTCAGAGCATACTGCCCCGTACGATGCAGTCGTTACGATCCTTGATGGGGCATGTGAGGTATGGGTAGGGGGGACAACCCACCCGATGACAGCGGGACAGACTATCATCTTCCCGGCAAATGTTCCCCACGCCCTCTCAGCGATCACCAGGTTCAAGATGATGCTCACCATGATCCGGGAGTAGGGGCCCATGGCCGGGGACAAGGAGGGGAAGTATTGCAGTGTCTGTGGCGGAATTGTCCCTGATGAGGGAAAGATCCGGAAGATCTGCATCGATGGGAAAGAGACGGGAATCGATCAGCTTGACCGGATCCTTTCCGATGTAGCCGCGCTCGGACTTCCTGATGAAGATACCATCACGGCAGAGTTGTTGAAAAGAGTCCGGGTGTTTAACTACGTTCCGGCAAAAAAGGAAGAGGTATACGCCGATTCTATCCTGGCGGAATACCGGGATTATGTAAAAAAAACAGCAGTCAGGGGGGTGCTCCCTGACCAGAATCCGTGAGGAGTCCGGCCCCGGGAATGCCCTTTGTGCGAGGGATTGACCATGATCTCTCCTGCTTGAACAAACCTTCCTGAGCGCATGCCTCTCCAGAGGGAGACCGGAGACCGCACCCCTTGCTGAAGAGTGCCCGGTCACCATGGAGTGCAGGGTGTTCCGGTCCGTCGATTGCGGGAGCCACGAGTTGATCGTCGGGGAGGTCGTCGAGGTTCATGCCGACCTGTCCTGCGTGACCGACGGGAAGCTTGACACGGCAAAGGTCGACCCGATCATCAATGCCCAGTACACCTCCGTCAGCGTGGGAAAACAGGTCGCCAGGGCGTTCTTTGCCGGGAAGGAGTACGGGACATAACATTTTTCTGATACCCGCCACACCTGATCAGATCTCTAGCTTTTTATTAGGGTAACTCTAACTAAATAACCGGACCATGAAGGCCGGGAAGGAACACCTGCTGATCGTGATCGACCAGCTGATCAGGATCAGAAACGAGAGCTCCCGTGCCATCTTTTCCGAGTGCGGACTTCCTGACATCACTGTCAGGCAGGCCGGGTACCTCCAGGCCATCGACCGGGAGGAGGATGTGACGTTCTCCGGGCTCGCGGCCATCACCCGGAACTCGAAGCCCACCGTCACCGAGATGATCAACCGTTTCGAGAGCATGGGCTGCGTGTACCGGGAGAGATGCCCCTATGACGGGAGGGTGATCTATATCCGCCTGACCGATAAGGGCCGGCGGATCGCCCGTGTCGAGGAGTACGCCGTCTCCCGCCTCATCGAGAGGATGATGGAGTCCCTTGATGACCAGGACACCCGGCTGCTGATCGAGATACTCAAAAAAGTCCGTTAATCTCACCCTGATACCAGGAACGAAGACAGAATGTTTGCAAAAGACCCCGGCAGGAATGAATTCCCTGTCCTGCCCCTCGATGATATCGTGGTCTTTCCCCAGACCCGCACCAAGCTGAAAGTCGACAAAGAGACCGGTGAACAGCTGGCAGCCCTGCTTTTGGCCGGCGGCCCGGCCACCGCTGTAGCCCTTGCGGTGAAGGAAGGCTGCGAGCCTAACGAAGAGACCCTGTACCGGGTCGGGACCCTGCTCAGGATCCCGACCGTTCAGCCCGCCGATGACGGCTTCCTGGTTGTTGCTGCCGCCGTCCAGAGGGTGGAGGTCGGGTCCCTTTACCAGAATGGGGGCCTGTTCTATGCCAGTTACCTTCCTCTCCCGGACCAGCACGACCTCGATGAGTCGATGAGGAGAGCGCTTCTCGCCGAGATACGGGACGCCATCCACCAGATCGGCCGGCACTTCCCGGGCTCCGAGCAGTTCATGGAGCCGCTCGACCGGATGGACTCTGTCGACCTGGTGATGGGGCACGTCATGCCCTTTACCCCGGTCCCTGTCGCCGAGAAGCAGGCCATCCTCGAGACGGTCTCGATGCGCAGGAGAGGGGAGATGTTTCTCGCTCTCCTCCGGAAGCTCCAGGAGGATATCGGTTTTAAGGTGGAGATGGCCAGGAAGGTCTCGGAGAAGGTCTCGAAGGCCAACCGCGAGGCCATGCTCCGGGAGCAGCTGAAGCTGATCCAGGACGAGCTTGCCGATAGCGATGGTCATCCCGGGGACGGGGGATACCGGGAGAAGATCGAGCAGTCAAAGATGCCCGAAGAGGTGCGGAAGAAGGCCCTTGCCGAGGCCAGGAAACTCGAGACCGGAGGCCAGAACCACGAGAGCCATATCATCCGGAACTACCTCGACCTCCTCCTCGACCTCCCGTGGGTGACCGAAGAGAAGTCGAGCGTTAACATAGTGAGAGCCCGTGAAGTTCTTGACAGCAACCACAATGGCCTTGAGAAAGTCAAGGAACGGATCATCCAGCACCTGGCGGTCATGAAGCTCAAGCATGAGAAGCAGGGCTCGATCCTTCTCCTGGCCGGTCCCCCGGGAACGGGCAAGACCAGCCTCGGAAAGAGCATCGCCGATGCCCTGGGCCGGAAGTACGTCCGGATCAGCCTGGGGGGTGTCAGGGACGAGGCCGAGATCCGCGGTCACAGGAGGACCTATGTGGGAGCGCTCCCCGGGAGGATCATCCAGGGCATGAAGAGGGCCGGAGCAAAAAATCCGGTCTTCATACTCGACGAGGTCGACAAGCTCGGCGCCTCCTCCATGGGGGACCCGGCGAGCGCACTGCTCGAGGTGCTCGACCCCGAGCAGAACAGCAGCTTCTCGGACCACTACCTGGAGGTCCCCTACGACCTCTCCGAGGTGCTCTTCATTGCCACCGCGAATTCGCTTGCCACCATCCCCGCCCCCCTGCTCGACCGGATGGAGCTGATCGAGATCTCGGGCTACACCAAGAACGAGAAGTTCGCTATCGCAAGAGACCACCTGCTGCCGGCCATCCTGGAGGAGCACGGCCTTGACCATGACAAGCTCCGGATCGAAGACGAGGCTCTCCGCGAGGTCATTGAGAAATACACCCGCGAGGCCGGGGTCCGGTGGTTAAAGAAGCAGCTGGCCCGGATCGCCCGGCACGTTTCCGAGAAGATCGTGTCCGGGTCAGCTGACCTGCCGGTGACCGTCACCCCGGAGATGCTGCATTCCATCCTCGGAAAAGAGGTCATCCGGCAGGAGGAGGCCCGGAAGGAGGCGGTCCCTGGTGTGGTCACCGGCCTGGCCTGGACCCCGGTGGGAGGAGAGATCCTTTTCATCGAGGGCACCTTCATGCCCGGCAAGGGGAACCTGACCCTCACCGGGCAGCTCGGCGACGTGATGAAGGAGTCGGCCTCCATCTCCCTCTCCCTCGCCCGGTCACGGTTGGCCCACCTTGCCCCGGGCTTTGACTTCATCGCAAGCGACATCCACATCCATGTCCCATCAGGGGCCACGCCCAAGGACGGCCCGTCTGCGGGGATCACCCTGTTTGCGGCGCTCGTATCCCTGATCACCGGGAAGACCGTGGACCCGAAGACGGCCATGACCGGGGAGATCACCCTCTCCGGGACCGTCCTCCCGGTGGGGGGTATCAAGGAGAAGGTGCTCGCCGCTCACCGGGCAGGGATACGAAAGGTGATCCTGCCGGCCGAGAACGTCCGGGACCTTGAGGACGTGCCTGCCGATGTCCGGGAAGAGCTGCTCTTCATGCCGGTGCACACGGTGGAGGAAGTCCTCCGGGAAACTCTCGGTATCGACCTGCCGGCACCGTTCCTGCCCTGTGGGGCAAACAACCCTGCACCCGTGCAGGGAATCTAAGAAAATATATCTTTTTTCAGTTCCGCAAAGAGACCAGCGGCGACTCCCGAGTGGAGTGGGTTGTTTCGCCTTTAGAAACAAAGAAGGGGATCTTGTCATCCCCCAAGAATTCCTGATTACGGCGACCCCGGCTGGTACCAGTCCGGCAGCACGAACTCTGCCTGCGAAAGAACCGATGGCCAGACAATCTTTGGCCGGAGCTCCTTCTTTGCCGCGTCCCAGGAGAGCTGCTCCATGTACAGGCTGAACTGGGCCTCACGGGTGTCTGGCGAGAAGATGACCTTTCCTGCCTGCATGGCCTCGATCAGCTCCGGCATGGCTGTCAATGCGAGGGCAGCCGTGAGTTTCTCCTTGTCAAGGGACCCGGCACGCTCGATGGCATCAGCTGCTATATAGACTCCCTCGTAGGTGGTTGCTCCCATCATGCCCGGGAGGCCGCCCCACCGCTTCTGGTAGGACTCCTTGAAAGCCGTGGCCGCGGCCGCCGTGCTCCCGGCAGGGACCGTGTAGGGGCTGAAGTGGCTCTCGATGATGGACCCGTCGCCGTACTGGCCGAGGCTTGCATAATAGTCAGGGTCGTCGTTGCATTCGACCACAAGGAAGATCGTGTCGAGCCCCACGTCCCGCCGGGCCTGGGTGATCATCGGTGCCTGCTCGTTTAAGAAAGCAGCCGAGTAGACGGCATCCGGAGCCGCTGCCTTGACCGAGGTGAGGATGGTCCGGAAGTCGCTCTCGCCCATCTTGAAGGACTGGTTGCTCACCAGTTCCACCGGCAGTCCCTCCTTCTCGATGGTGTTGGCAACGGCGGCAAGCACTCCCTTTCCATAGGGGCTGTCCTGGTACACCACTGCCAGCCGCAGGGGCCGGTCCGGGCTGTACCCGTACTTCTGGTTGATGGCCGGCCGTATGACCTCGCTTGCAAACCGGGTGGTCTGCTTCCCGTAGTCGTCGGTGGTCGGGCAGAAGTGGAACATGGTGCTCGTATTGACATCGGTCCTCCGGGTGATGGTCGGGCTCGAGGCCCCGGTGATGATGTAAGGCACCTTGCTGTCGGCAACCATCGGCTGGTGCGCAGAGGTGACAGCACTCGAGAACCCGCCGACAAGGACCGCGACCCCGTCGCTCGAGATCAGTTTCGAGACCGCCTTCTGGCCACCCTCGCGGGTCGACTCATCGTCTCCCTGGACGAGTTCGATGGTGACATTCCGGCCGAGCTCTTTGACATACACCCCTCCCTTGGCATTGATCTCGTCAGCGGCGATCATGGCCGACTGCCACATGTCCTTTCCTGTCGCACTCGCCGGGCCTGTCATGGAGGCCACGATCCCGATCTTTGCCACCGGGGCAGGAGTCATCGCTGTCTGGGTTTGTGTACAACCGGCGAGGAGGAGCCCCCCGGCCAAAACCAGGAGGAGCACAAGAACCGGGGCTGTCTTCATTCCCACCCCCTCCGTTTCAGGGCTTCTTCGCCCGGGCCGTTGATCGCATACGCTGCACGCGGGCCGGTAACCGGCCCGAAGATCCTTTGGACTCCCTCAGAGCATTCACGCATGACAAAACACCATCCGGTAAACTCTTCATCGCCGTTACAGGGGACCTGGCAAAAGAGCAGATCCCCTATCGAAAGAAGAAAAAGAAAAAGTCCTGCTCGCCGTGGTTTTCCCGTACATCACAGGTCGCAGGCATGAGTTTACCTTAGTACAGAGTGGAACCGGGACGATATTTAAGGCTTTTCTTCGGGGCCTTTCCGGGTTTCAGGCAGAAAAGGGGATTTGGCAGGCTGGTGAAGGTGGGAATTAGTGCTCCTGGATAACTTCTCCGGCAGGCAGCCGGTAAACCCGGAGGACCATTCACCGATCCCTGCAGCCCCCTGCAGATGACAGTCATAGAATAAGGGCGCAACCGGCGCCCGGCCGGGTGAATAGACCCCTGGTGTGGGAAATGATGGCAAAGACGATACCTTCATGAGAAAAACCACGAAAGAACAGCATATGCGCTTGTCACCCTCCTGTTTTCTCCTCTTCACCCTGGCCGTATTTTTCGTTGTCCTGCCGGTCACGGCAAGTATCCCGACAGTTATCGTCACCGAGTACACGGTTACCCCCTCGGTCATGATCCCCGGGGAAGAGGGGATCATCAACGTGATCGTGAAGAATACTGCCGAGCAGGCCACCTTCACCCAGTCCTTCGGCTATGATACGGGGGCAACAACCACCACCGTCGACATCAACGCCCCCATCGACAGCATCACCCTCTTTGGCAAGGGCATCGAGGTCATCGGTGGCGGGTACCAGCGGGTCGGGGAGCTCGGTCCCGGCCAGTCCATCCCCATCTCCTTTCACATCCGGGCCCCCATGGAGCCCGGCATCTACTTCCCTGAAGTCTGGATCCGGGTCACGGAAGCGAAAAGCCTGAAGTACCCCATCCCGGTCAACGTGAACAGCGATGTGCAGATCCAGAAGAAGCCCCAGATCAGCATCGCGAAAAATCTTCCGGAGAGTGTCATTCCCGGTGACGACTTCACAGCCACGGTGGTGGTCGCAAACACCGGGCAGCTCCCGGCAAGCAACCTGCAGGTCACGGTGAACTCCTCGACCTCCTCCCTCTCCCCAAAGACTCCCGGCACCTTCCACATCGCCCGTCTCGGGCAGGGCGAGACCAGCACTCTCGTCATGGAGTTTGCCACCGACAGGAAAGCCCCTCTCGGGATCCAGCCTGTCCGCCTGGTGCTCGACTACCAGGAGCCTGACGGCTCCTCCCGGCGCCAGGTCGAGACCCTCGGGGTCAACATCCGGGGCAAGGCCGAGCTCGCTATCTCCCAGATCACCACCGACCCTGTCCGGATAGAGCAGGGGGATCAGTTCACCCTCATTATCCGGCTTGAGAATACCGGTACCGATGACGCAAAGTCGGTGAGCGCCCGCATCGATGCCCCCCTCCCGGGCTCAAAGGAAGCCTTTGTGGGGAAGATCGAGCCCGGGAACGATGCGCCCGCCCCCTTCAACCTGCAAGCCGATCATTCCGGTGAAATACCCTATACCCTCATCATCCTGTACGAGGATGATTACGGCCCGGCCGAGGAGCAGAAGGACCTGCACCTGACCATCTACGGGACGAACAAGACCGCCCTTATCCTCGGCATAATCATGATCCTTGTCCTTGCCGGGGCGGCCGGCTACTGGTACTTCTTCAGGCGGAAACCGGGAACAGGCAATGCTTGAGGACTCGAAGGTCGCGTTCTTCTTCGCGAAGAGATCCATTGCCCGGGGCAACAAGGGAACCCTCTCTCTGACCATCGTCATCCTCGGCATGGTCTTTGTCAACCTGGTCTTTCTCCCCTCCATAATCACCGGCGTGGCGGTGCTCTTCAACCAGCAGAGCATCGATTACAGCTACGGGAACCTGGTCATCGAGCCCCGGAAGAACGAGATCTACATCAGCAACGTGGACGAACTCCAGAGAAAGATCGGGCAGATACCGGGAGTGAACGGCGTCTCCCCGCGCTACATTACCGGAGCCACGGTGGTGTACAAGGGCAACGCCGTCACCCCACAGCTCTATGCCATCAACCCCGATGACGACCAGGCCGTGCTGAAGATCGGGTCCCGGGTATCAAGCGGCGAGTATCTCGGGGAAGCGGACACCGACAAGGTGGTGCTCGGCTTCCGGCTGGCCGGAAACGAGGATGAGACACAGGACGTGATCCCCTCCCTCGGCGGCGTTGAGGTCGGCAACGTGGTCGACATCACCTTCAACAACGGGGTCACCCGGAAGTACCGGGTCAAGGGGATCATCACTTCGGACTCCTACGATGCCGACTCGGCGGTATTCATCACCCGGAAGGAGTACGAGTCGGTGTTCGGCCTCGACAACAAGGCAAACCAGGTGCTGGTCCGGACCCGGGAGACCGGGGGAGAGGAGGCGATGCGCATCACCCTGATGAGTTTCGGTGTCCAGGAAAAGATCTGGACCTGGCAGGAGAAGTCTGCCAACTTCCTCGACCAGATCATCGGGAGCTTCAACATCATCAACTTCATCGGCACGGTAGTGAGCCTAGTGATCGCCGTGGTGGTGATCTTCATCGTTATCTTCATCAACACTGTTTACCGCCGGAAACAGATCGGAATCCTGAAGGCCATCGGCATCGACCGCTCGATTATCATCCGGTCCTACCTGTTCCAGGCCCTCTTCATCTTCGCCCTGGGCACCCTGATCGGCGCCGCCTTCCTCATCCTCATACTCCAGATCCTGGCCCTCAACCCCATCGTCTTTCCCGGGGGAGCAGTGGCCCCGGTGGTCGATGCCCCCCTCATCGCCCGTTCGACCCTCAGCCTGTTCGTGGTCTCCCTGATCGCCGGCTACATCCCGGCCTGGATGACCACGAGAGAGGACATCCTCTCCGCCATACGGGGCTGACATGATCACCGGGCGCGACCTGACCAGGGTCTACGGGATGGGGGCGGCGGAGGTCCGTGCCCTCGATGGGGTCTCCTTCGAGATCCAGAAAGGGGAGTTCGTGGGGGTGACGGGTCCGTCAGGGAGCGGGAAGTCGACTTTGCTCCATATGCTGGGCCTGCTCGACCGCCCCACCAGCGGGACCATCACCATCGATGGCCAGGACGTCAACCCCCTCGATGAACGGGCCCGGACCCAGTTCCGCCTTAGGCGGCTCGGCTACGTCTTCCAGGACTATGCGCTGGTGCCCGAACTGACGGCCTGGGAGAACGTGTACCTCCCCTCCATGGCCCGGGGCATGCAGGCCCGGGAATGCTCCCTGGTCTGCACGGACATCCTCGGCCTGGTGGGCCTCGGGGACCGGGTCAACCATCTCCCCTCCCAGATGTCCGGGGGCGAACAGCAGCGGGTGGCCATCGCCCGGGCGCTGGTCAACCGGCCGGCCATCCTGCTCGCCGATGAGCCCTGCGCCAACCTGGACTCCCGGAACTCGGAGATCATCCTCGATCTCTTCCAGCGGCTCAACCGTGACCTCCGCCAGACCATCGTCATGGTCTCCCACGAGGAGTGGCACACCCGCTACTTCCACCGGACCATCTTCATGAAGGACGGGAAGATCGAGACGGAGAGGAGGGCTGTTGATAAAAGCCCGGGAAGCGGGGATCTCCTTTCATCACCGTAAAGCCAGCGGCGGACACGGGAAAAAATATTCAGATGTTCCCGCCCTTCGGCTGGAAGGCATGGGCGATGAGGTCTTGCGAAAAAGCCCGGGGCACGAACCCGGTCCGGGCGTAGATGTAGAGGGCGGCAACGAAGATACCCCGGAGGGCGTAATAGATCACGGTTGTCACCCCGAGCAGCAGGACGAAGAAGGCTGCCAGGGGGATGAAGAGAGAGCTCCCGGCAAAGAGCGCCCCCATGAGCAGGAAGAGCACAAGGATCACGGGGAGCATCACAAGGCCGAGCCCGATGCTCCCGGCAATGTTCTCGCCCCAGGTCTTCCGGAAGAGGCCCATGGACTCTTTTATGGCGTCGATGACCCCCTTCTCTTCGAAGATCATCACCGGGATGACAAAGAAGGTGAGCAGGCTCCATGCCACTCCCAGGATCCCGGAGGCCAGGGAGCCGGCCATTCCCCCGCGGTTCCTGATGGATGAGAGGACGAGGCCCACCGTGGCTGATATGAGCGCCCAGGCTGCGATCCCCCAGAGGTGACGGCCGGCATGGGAGAGCCCGTCGCGGACGGTGGGGTCGCCGCCGGAGAGCCTAATGTGGGCAGCGGCGATGAGCGCAGTGTTAAAGAAGAGCACCACGAAGGTGGTCAGGAAGTAAAAGGCGAAGATGAGCAGGAACCAGGTGACGATGCCAAAGGCGCTCCCGAGCAGCCCGGAAAAGAGGAGAGGGAGGATGAAGGAAGCGATAATGACGATGACCGCGATGCCGGATACGACCGGGAAGACCAGGAGCTCCTTGTCCTTGCCAAGGACCCGCCAGGTCTCCACGATGAGCTGCCAGCTCCGGGAGAGTGTACCAGCCATGGGAGATCGTTGTCCTCCTGTCGACATAAAAGGTGCCCGTCCCCCATCGAGGCCCTGCGGGCCACCACTGTCCTTGCCGTGGATAAGACAGGCACCCTGACCCTGAACAGGATGACCGTCTTAAGACTGGTGGCCGCCAGAGGGGCTGCCTTTATGTGGTCCGGTTCTGAACTGGTCGTATGTTCATCATCGGGCATCGGGGGGCACGGGCAGTTGAACCGGAGAACACGCTTCGTGCCATCAGGGAAGGGATGAAGTGTGCAGATTACACGGAGATTGATGCACGGCTGAGTAAGGACCGGATCCCGGTTATCATCCACGATGCCACTCTTGATCGCACGACAGACGGCACCGGGCCGGTGGGTTCGTATACCGCCCGGGAGCTCCGGAAATTCGAGGCCGGTAAAGGGGAAAAGATACCCACCCTTGAGGAAGTATGCCTGCTGGTCACCGGGAAGTGTGGACTGTTCTGCGAGATCAAGGAGCAGGGGAGCGAGGAAGAGGTATGCAGCGTACTCACCCGCACCGGGCCAAAAAATCTCTATATCGTCTCATTTCATCATCAAAGTCTCACGGCAGCAAGGTCCCTCCTCCCTTCAGCCCGGACCGGGCTGATCATCTCCACCACGGTTGATAATCTTCCGGAACTGGCAGCTAATCTGGGAGTGCAGGCGGTTCTCCTGAGATGGAATCTGGTCAACCCGGATCTGGTAATGGCATGCCACGACCGGGGTCTGGAGGTCATCTCATGGACACTGGACACTCCCGCAGAGTTTGGGGAGGCCGCCGATCTGGGGATTGATGGCCTTGCTTCTGATGATCCCTGTGCCGCACGGCGTTTTTTCAGGGAAAAATAAGAAAAGGTTATGATGTGGCCACGGACCGGGTAATTTCCTCTTTCCGGTGGTGCCGGAACCAGAACACCCCTATGATGGCCACGACCACCGATCCGCCAAGGGTAAATATCATGTCAAGCATGGTATCCTCAAGACCGTTCTGCATAGGCCCCGCGAGATTTCCTCCAAAGACAATATCGACCAGGAACTCGTACATCTCCCAGAATGCCCCCAGCGCTACACCAAAGATGATCGTGAAAAAGATGATGAAAACAGGCGTCAGGTTCATTTTCATGTACTTATCAAGGAAGATGACCCCGAGAAACCCGAGCAGGGCAATAGTCATCCCGCTGACAATGTGGGCAATCTTGTCATAGTACGGGTAGAAGGTAATGTAGTATCCCTGGACGTAACCGGCAGTGTGGAACCAGAGGGCCAGTGCAATCAGGAGGAAGACGAACCAGGGGAGATGGATTTTCAGGCGCTGGGCAGCCACGTAGGGGACAACCGTCAGGCCGAACATGAGGATGGCGGTGAACATTTCATGGTATTCTCCAATGATAAAGGCATACACCGCATTCAGGGCAATGAGTGACTGGAAAAAGTAGGCGAGATATAGTCCATAGCTTTTTCCCATATACCTGTATATCCGGGAAGAAATTATTTGAATATATCCGCATTACGGAAAAAATCATGGGTATAGTGGCATTTCAGCCACGAGGTTTTCCAATGGTTTTCGATCACTATCTCGATTAAGACGATCCTGGGGGTTGCGCCTTCGGCTTACCCCCGCCGCTGTGGCGTCCCCCATTTATGCGATAGGTCGGTGTTAAGGAACAGGTTCTTTATTGCATCCCTACGAATGTTCAGTGACTTTTTTTATATCGATTTCAGAACGGGATACATAACACATTTTCAGTCGTAATTTGATGGTGGATTTGGTGGTCAAATTGTTACTATACCCAAATCATGAACCCGGACCTGATAGCAGGCTCCTGCACGGTGATTCTGAATCTCCTGGAGATAATCACACGAACCTTTTTTTCTCCGGTATGTGCACGATGACAAACCGGTGGCTGCATGAGGATCGGCAGGTCAGGAGAGGATGCTGATTACACCCAGTGCTCCGGCAGCGACCAGAGCTGAGGCCATGAGCCAGCCGGTGACCATGCAGATGATGGCCGGAATCTCCTTCCATTGAAAGATCCAGGCGATAATCGGGCTTCCATAGAGGGCGATGCCGGGGATCCAGATAATCGGGATCAGCATGATGACCCCATAGTGGTGGAGAAAGTCATATCTCTCGGTCCTCTTCGCGATCCGGTCCAGCCATCCGGCAACACGTGAAGAGGACTCTGAGAAAAGGTCACAGATCTGGAGGATGGCAATCATGACGCCGACTGCGACTGAGGTGGTGAGTATGATGGCCACCACCGGATCGATACCGAATCCGATACCGGCAGCAACTGCCAGGGCCTGGAAGATGAGCGTTGCGGAAATCAGGGCAAGTATTGCGGGTTGGGGGATATCGAAGAGTGCACCGATAGTGAGAGGGATCAGGATGACGAACGAGAGCACGACAAGGGCGGCAATACCGAGGTGGAGGTAGCCAAGGTGCATTCTGCACATATTCCTGAATCCTTCACGTCTTTCACTCATGGAATCGCTTTTTCCTATACTGGGGCCCGAAGCGTCTTGAAAGCTTGCCATGGGGGGATCTCCTGCAGGCAGGTCCCCCTGAATTATTCTCTCTCACTCTCTCTCCAGCTCGTGTCGTGCCTTCTCAAGCCTCGCAGAGACGTCGTCCGGTACTTTCGGGTACCGCAGGTCGAGGGAACTGATGGCGGAGGAGACGATGTCGGCAACCAGTGTCCGGGCCGCCCACTTATGATCGGCGGGAATCACGTACCAGGGAGCCCATTCGGTACTGGTGGCCTGCAGCATCTCCTCATATGCCCCGATATAATCGTCCCAGAAGTTCCGCTCTGCAAGGTCCGAAAGAGAAAACTTCCAGAGTTTCTCATTTTCTTTTAGCCGGGCAAGGAGCCGCTCTTTCTGCTCCTCCTTTGAGATATGGAGGAAAAATTTCAGGATGATCGTCCCGTTCTGCACCAGGTGACGTTCAAAGGCATTTATATCATCATACCGGGTCTTCCAGAAGTCCCTGTTCCGTTTCCCCAGGGGAAGGCGCTGGCGGTCGATCAGATCCGGATGGACCCTGACTACCAGGACCTCTTCATAATAGGAACGGTTGAACACTCCGATCTCACCCCGCGCTGGCAGGTGCCGCCAGTATCGCCAGAGAAAATCATGGTCAAGGTCCTCCTCGCTCGGCACTTTAAAACTGGCCACCCGGCAGCCCTGGGGATTGACTCCCGACATGACATGCTTGATGATTCCATCCTTTCCCGATGTGTCCATTCCCTGGAGAATGATGAGTACTGAGTAGGTATCACTCGCCCAGAGGAGTTCCTGTGATACGTCCAGATCCCGGCGGTTCTGCTCAAGGATCTTTCGTGCCTGCTCCCTGATCGTTTCTTTTCCAGCTGCCTTGAGTTCCTCGTCCTGCGCCCAGCCGGTCCCGAAACGCTTCAGGTCAACTTTTTGTCCGGGAATGACCCTGCATTTCCGGATGTAATTCTCCTGAATCATCTTCTCATCCTCTCACGCTGGATCACGCAGCAGCGGGCAGGTCATACAATGGCCTCCGCCGCGGCCACGGCTGAGCTCCGATCCCTCAATCTCCAGCACCTCGATCCCGGCATCCCGGAAGCTCCGGTTGGTGCAGGTGTTCCGGTCATATGCAATAACCACCCCCGGCCGGAGAGCAACTACATTATTTCCCTCATCCCACTGCTCACGGGCGGCCTGATATTCATCACCACCGGTAGGGAGAACCCGGAGGCGATCAACAGCAAGGGCATCGGCTACGGCTCCAAGAAAACTCTCCTCTTTCGTGACCTGAAACAGAGTCTGGCCTGGTCCAGGCCTGATACTGTAAGCCTGCATCCTGCTGACGACTTCCGGGAATACCGTAACGGTCTCATGGTCGAGCATGGTAAAGACCGTATCAAGGTGCATGTGCCCCCGGTCATGGTTCATCTGGGCGACAATAATCCTGTCAGCAGCATTTCCGCAGAAGAGCGCCCGGGCCAGCTGTTCGATCATGTGGGCGGATGTCCGCTCACCCATGCCGATGAGGACCGTACCGTTCCCAACCGGCATCACATCACCGCCTTCCAGGGGTGCCTGGCTGAGATCCTGCAGATGAAATGTTCCGTCGTCACCAATCGGCGGATACCAGAACGGGAACCTGGTATCCCTGAACAACGGGTGGCTCTGGTAGACAGCGGCCAGGTTGAACACTTCAGGCCGCCGTACCGGCCAGAACATCGGGCTCAGGACGACCCCGGTGGAGATCCAGCAGGAGGAATCACGGGTAAAGAGCGTGTTCGGGAGCGGAGGGAGGATGAAAGCATCCGGTCCGGCTGCAGCGGCCGTGAGGGAGAACCGGCCCAGCCCCTCCATGTAGACACACTCGAGTTCATCGACCGTAAGCCCCCCGATAAGATGTTTCGCGAGTTCGGCCGGCTCCATATCCATCAGGCAGATATGCACGGCATCCACCGCAGAGATGCCCACCGCCATCTCATTCACCACCTTCTCAAGCACCAGCCGTCGTATATCCTGCCCCGCTGCAAGTACCTCGGCGAGCAGCTCCTGGAGATAGTATACCTTCACTCCTTCGTCCCGCATGAGCCTGACGAAGGCGTCATGCTCCTGTATTGCCCTGTCAACCCATAGGACATCATCAAAGAGAAAATCATGGTGGTTTGCGGGCGTAAGCCGTCGCAGGCTGAGATCAGGACGGTGTACCAGTACCTTTCGCAGCCTCCCCACTTCAGAAAACACTCCAAACGTTGTCATGCTTCAGGATCCCCCTGCATGGACCTGGGTTCCGGAATCCCCGGCAACGATTGTCCCGATATCGTTTAACGCACCGATTGCCGCCCGCTTCCCGGTCTTCCTGGCAAACTGGCAGGCAGCCTCGACCTTCGGTCCCATGGAACCGGCGGGGAAGGTATGAGCTTCCAGCTCTTCCGGTGTTGTCATCCGGATAAGGCGGGCATCCGGTGTACCCCAGTTGAGATAGACACCCGGTACATCTGTGGCCATCACGAAGAGGTCTGCCCCAATCTCCTGTGCCAGGAGGGCGCTTGCGAAGTCCTTGTCGATGACAGCCTCCACACCCGTAAGTGTCCGTTTCCGCCCGGGCGGGTACATGACCGGGATACCCCCCCCGCCGGCACAGATTACGACAACCCCCCGCTCAAGGAGCCAGCATATCGGCCGGATCTCAAAGATCCGTTGCGGCCGGGGAGAAGGTACCACCCGTCTCCAGGTCCCGCCGTCCTGCCGGAACGTCCATCCTTTTTCCCGGCCGGCCCGGTCCGCATCAGCATGTGAATAGACGGGTCCGACGAATTTGGATGGACTGGTAAATGCGGGGTCAGTCGGATCAACCTCGATCATGGTGAGAATAGTCGCAGACGGAACCCCTCCCGGGAGGAGGTTTCCCAGTTCCTGCTCAATCATGTAACCGATCATACCCTCGGTCTGGGCATCCAGTACGTCCAGGGGATAGGGTTCGACTGCCGTATAGCAGGCAGCCTGGAGAGCAAGCAGGCCGACCTGCGGCCCGTTCCCGTGCGAGAGAACGAGCTCGTGATCGGTTGCCAGGGGGGCCAGTGCCCGGGCTGCTGCACGGATATTCTCCCGCTGTACACCTGCCGTCATAGGCTCCCCCCGTTTCAGCAGGGCGTTGCCACCCAGGGCGATGACAATTCTCATGGATAACCCCTCTCACCTCTCCAGTATCTGCATCAGCCTGCAGGGTAAAAAACATGAACCTTGCACTTCTGCCTTACATACCTGATTTACCGGTGGGAAGACCGGGAGGGTCCGGTATCTGTTACAGGAACCTGGATTAGAGGACGCCGGAGTATCCTTTCTGGTTCATCCGTTTATTTTTCCGGTACAGCCAGCCCCCGAGGATCATCATAAAAATGATCCCAAACACGGCAATGACCAGGACCATAAAGAGGATCTGCGGGTCATCAAAATTGGCTGCAACCACCACCAGGGCTGCTGATACATTCCGGAACCCGGTGCCGAAGGCAAGAACTTCGCGGTTTCGCAGTTCAGGGCCTCCCAGAACATACCCGATGCCAAATGAACCGAGAATGAACAGGATGGCAACGAGGGTCCCTTCAAGACCGAGGAGGGCACCAGCCCTCATAGAGAAGTCACTGGTGAAAAGCCCGATGGCATAGATGAGGAGGACGGCAATAATCGAGAGGTCCGAGATCCGGTCCATAACCGGATACAGTCTCTGTGCAAGGGAGGGAACCCCTGCCCTCAGTGCCATAGTGATCACGAGGGGGATAAGCATGAAGAGGATGAGGTAGAGGGCAGTGCCGCTCTGGTCGACGAAAACCCCCGGGATCAGATAGGGAAGCATGAGCGGCATGTAAAAGATGGTCACCAGGACCAGGACGATGGTGAGGCCAACAGCATACGCAACATTTCCGCCGATAATATCCATGGCTTTCGGCAGGGAAGGGGCACCTGCTGCAGCGGCCACGATAATGAGACCTGTGGCCAGATCGATATCAAGGGGGATCAGGTAGAGAACGAAGAGGGCAAACAGCGGGATGACAACGAAGTTGGTAACGAGGGAAATGGTGAGGAGCCACTTCTTTTTCCATGGGTCGAGGATCTCCCGTACCGTGAGGTTGAGCCCCATGGCGGCAATACTGGTAACCACAAAGAAGTAGATAGCCAGGTTGCCGATGGTCATGAGGGTTTCATCCATGATTACTTCTCTCCCGTTCTGCTCCTGCAGGATCCGTAGGATATACTCTTTATCATCTCAAGAAATCTCTGGTAGTTTCCTGCAGGGAGAAAATTAAAAAAAAGGTGGAACCGGTTAGTTTTATTCCGGATTTTGGAAAAAAAAGGAAGGAATGCTGAGATAAAGTCTGTCAGAGATCACATTCCGGAACTGAATCAGAAACCATCGGGTTGGTCAGTTCATCGAGGGTCTTTTTCTCGATATACCAGGTCCCCAACGATGCGACAACCAGGGCTCCCACCAGATCAGAAATCATGTCAATCATCGTGTCATCGAGACCATGCTGAAGGGGTTTTGTCAGGTATGACGCAAAGAAGGTGTCCATGAGATACTCATAGATCTCCCAGAACGCACCGATGGCCATGGTGAAGATGACGATGAAGAAGAAGATCTGCCACCGGGCCAGCTTCGTGCAGCTGAACCGGTTGATGAGCAGGATGGAGACGAATGCAAGCACAGCTACGGTTATTGAAGAGATAAAATGGGCGATTTTATCATAATACGGATACAGCAGGAGGTACAGCTGCTGAGAGTATCCTGCCACATGCAGGAAGACGGCAAGTGCAATGAGGAAGTTCACCTCCCACGGGAGGGTGACATTGACCTTTCGTTCGATGAGATAGGGGATGCAGGTTAAAAAGAAACCAATACCGGCGGTCAGGATGATACTTGGGCTCTTAATGATAATCCCGAAGAGTCCTTGAACAAGGATCAGGCACTGCATGGCCCAGGCGAGGTATACTCCCCGGGAAATCGGCATATCAGGAAGGTAGGGGATTCGGGTTGTTATAATTATGCCAGTCAGATACTGCCCGTCTGCTGGTGCCTCACCACTGCTTTTCCCTTCTCTGTCAGGGTGTAGATCAGCCAGTTCTTCTCATGCTGGCGTTCAACGAGCCCAGCTTCACGGAGTATCGCCAGGTGATAGGAGAGTTTCGAGTCTGCCAGATGAAGGCAGTGCTTGATCACGCAGACGCAGAGCGGCTGGGAGGAGAGGAGATGGAGGATCTTCAGGCGGGAAGGGTCGGACAGGGCCTTATGGATCACGACCCGGCCTGCCAGATCACGTTCGGGGGGAAGGAGGCTGCAGAGCCAGGGAATGCCACCGGACCCGGCAAGGCTGATGGCAATTTCTTTTGGGATTTCATTCATGATGCCTGGTTGTTTCATCCGTTCGGGTCCTTTTCCGGCTGCAGTCATGGGTTTCAACAGAATGTGAAATGGTTGGATATAAATAGATACGGTATGGAAGAACTCTGATTGGATGGATGATCAGAGTATGGTGTGGGGGGTTCGCAGGCCAAAATATTCAGTCCTGTTCGTCTGCACCCGGAATGCCGGCCGGTCCCAGATGGCAGAAGGCTATCTCAGGGCCCGGTATGGTGACCGGTACGAGGTCTTCAGTGCCGGCACTCACCCGTCAGGGGTCAGCAGGAAGGCTGTTGCAGCCATGAAGGAGATCGGAATCGACATATCGGCCCACCGGTCCAAACCGCTGGATGAGTTCGCCGGACAGGAGTTTGACCTGGCCGTAACCCTCTGTGACCATGCCAGCACGGTCTGCCCGGTCGTTCCTTCTGCAAAAGAGACGATTCACCGGAGTTTTCCGGATCCCGGAGGATTTACCGGGACCGAGGAGGAGGTCATGGCCGGGGTCCGGGAGGTCAGGAATGAGATTACCCGCTGGATCGACTCCCGGTTCGGCAAGAATCCCGGCAATCAGCGATAGTTTGAGAAGACGACTCCCTTCCTACCCTTTCCTGAAGACCAGGAGTCTCTTTGTATCATAATGGGAGAGAACCAGTTTATCTCCATCGACATGATACCGGGTTGTCTGCTGCAGGAGGGAGAGGTAGTGCTGCTCAAGATCCATGACCCCTTCAGGCGAGAGGCAGTATTTTTCCGTTGCAGCCAGCGGGCCGATGGTGATCAGCCCCCCGTCAAGGCGGCAGGTGCCAGAGTAGTCATTACAGCCTGCATTTCCATGGACCCGGCCGTCAGGTCCAAAGAAGAGGGTTATCTCTGCAGGGAGGGGTGCCGGAACAAGCGTATCCCCCCCGCTATTATACGAGACGAGCACCCAGGTTATTCCCGTGAGATCCGGGCTTTGTGGCCCCAGTCCCGGAATGGAACAGCCGGCAGAAAGGAGAAAGGAGAAGAGAATGAGCAGGATCGGGAAATCCATCCGGCATATCATGGGGTAGAGAAGGTTCTCCTCTCCCTCATCATATCATTTTCTCTCCCCCGGGGAGGTTTTTTTGCCTTTCCCGATGAGGAGTATGCGAAGGGAGGCAGAATGCCGTGGTACGGATGCTGCTTGGTATCGGGAATCCTCTTCTCGGGGATGACGGGGCAGGGAACTACGTTGCCGACCGGTTCAGGGCACCGGGCTGGATCACCGTGGATTGCGGCACCATTCCCGAGAATTTTACCGGGACCGTCAGGAGGGAGCACCCTGAAGTGCTCCTCCTCATCGACGCTGCGGATATGGCCCTTTCCCCCGGGGAGTTCCGGATTGTCCGGCCGGGGGACATCGCTGCGGTCACGTTTGGTACCCATTCCCTCCCCTTAAACCTCCTCATGGAATACCTTGCAGAGTGTGCCGGAGCGGTTATTTTTATCGGCATTCAGCCCGGCCGGATCGTTCCAGGTGAAGGGCTTTCAGGTCCCGTGCGGGAGGGGGCAGACCGGCTGATCTCGATCCTTGCCAGCGGGGCGGTGGATACGATCCCGGTTTATGCTCCTTAGCCCATCCCAGGAAAAAATCTCTCCGGGTTTTATCGCAGCCCGAAAGAAGGTATCATCGAGGGGGTCTCTCACGTTGTTTTCCGGTGAAAAACGGAGGAATGATGCTCTTACACATACCGAAAAAAAAGAGGGAACCCTATTCCACAATCTGGCTCTCTGCATACCGGTTTTCGGTGGCCAGCAGGAACTCAGGGCTCATGTGGAGCGAATCTTTCGGGCAGATATCGTTGCACTGTGAACAGAAGATGCACTGGGTGATATAAATCCGCACCCGCTTGGTTTCCGGCAGGAACTCAATGGCATGGGCCGGGCAGACCTTGATACAGAGCTGGCAGCCGATACAACTTTCGCGGTCATAGACGATCTTGCCGCGGTACCGCGGGGGAACGGGAACCGGCGGGTTGATTGCCGCCTCGCCCCGGGAGACTTTTGCCAGGAACCCGGTCACCGACGGGGGGAGATGACGGGAAGGGAAGGGATTGGTTGCCGGCCGGCGGAACAACTGCTTCAGTAGTTCAGGCACAAGGGGAAGGCCGGCCATGTCAGACCACCCCCAGCAGGTGATCGGCCATCACCAGGAGCAGGCCGAACAGCCCTGCGACCGCCAGGTAGATCCAGTAGACCGAGACCACCTGGTTGATCCGGAACCGGGCCATGGAGACCCTGACCACGCTCACCGAGATGAAGGCTACGAGAGTTACCAGGAGGATATAGAAGATGAGATTCAGAACCAGGGCAGGGACACCTGATATACCCGCTGCTGCAGCGAGGCTGTAGGGGAAGAAGAGGGCAACCACCAGCGAGGCCATCGCCACGGTCTTCACCCCCTGGGTAAGGGAGAAGAGGGCCAGGTTCCTGCCCGAGTATTCGACCAGGATTCCACCGGCAAGCTCGGTCTCTGCTTCAGGGGTATCGAAGGGGATGCGGGACAATTCTGCAGGAGTCACGATCAGCAGGACCATAAGGAGGATCAGGAGGCCGATCACCCCTACCGGCCCGACAAGGCCCCAGACCGGATTGGCCTGGATACTTGCAAGAGTAAATGGCATCGCAATACCGGATAGCGCAAGTTTCCACGCCACGGCAATAATGACGATGGCCAGCGGGAACTCGTACGCGATCATGGTCACCATCTCCCGCTGGGCTCCGATTGTGGCATAGGGGGAGCCGGAAGCAAATCCCCCGGCAACGAGCGCAAGGGCGGGAATGGTGAGGAGGTACATGACCAGGATGAGGTCACCCTGCCCGGCAAGCACCGGGGGTAAACCAGCGATTGGCAGGTACAGGAGGATGGTAAACACTGAAGCGAGTGCCACAACCGGTGCAAAGTTAAACATCCATGCTATTGCGTTCTCCGGCACGACATTCTCTTTGCAGAAGAGCTTCCGCACATCGGTGAAGGGCTGGGTGAGCGGCGGACCTATCCGTGCCTGCATCCGGGCAGCAACGATCCGGTCAAATCCCATCAGGAAGAGTCCGATGATAATACCAGAGACCGCCACAGTGATGATGCCGGCAATGGTCACCAGGAACTCCTGGATCATGCCATCAGCCTCCGTGTTTTTTCCCGGGAGAGACGGGTCAGGTCATCCTTCGTTAGCACGTTCTGATGGTTCCCCCTTACCACAGATACCCGGTCGGTGCAGGAGAGGCAGGGGTCGATTGAGGCCACGATGATCGGGATATCAGCCAGCTGCTCACCCTCAAGCATCGGCACCCAGGACATCAGGTTGCTGTACGAGGAGGCCTTGATCTTCCAGCTTGCCGGCGCTTCATTGCCGTCCATCCGGACATAGTGCATGCATTCTCCCCGGGGAGCCTCGACCCGCCCGATCGCTTCGCCCTCGGCCTTCCTGCAGGTGGCAAGGAGTTTGGCCATCTTCTGCTCCCAGAGGATTTCCCCGGCCGGGAGATTGTCCACGCACTGCTGGATGATTTCAATTGACTGGCCGACCTCGAGCAGCCTGACCACGATCCGGTCATAGACATCCCCGTGCGCTCCCCCCGGTGGAATGATCGCTTTCACATCGAGGTCGCCATATGCACAGTACGGGTAGTCCTGCCGGACATCCATGTTCAGGCCTGAGGCCCGTGCGGTTGGTCCGATGGTGCAGAGGAGTCGTGCCTGATCGGCTGACAACAGTCCATGCTCCCGGCACCGCATGCGGATGGTGCTGTCCTCCAGGAATACCGTCGCCATCTGGTCAAGCAGGCCGCGGTAGTAAGCAAGACCTTTCTCGATCAGGGGACGCTGGTCATCGGAAATATCCCGGCGAACGCCGCCAACCTGGACAATCCCGTAGTTCACCCGGTTGCCGGTCAGGTTCTCGATCAGGTCCATGGACTGTTCACGCACCCGCCATGCCAGGTAGAAGAGCGAGTCAAACCCAAGCTCATGGGCAGCAACTCCTGCCCAGAGGAGGTGGGACTGGATCCGTTCAAGTTCATGGAGGATAGTCCGGATATAATCGGCCCGCTCGGGAACCTCGATTCCTGCAATTTTCTCCACGGCACGGGCAAAGGAGAGGGAATGGACGATCCCGCAGATCCCGCAGATGCGGTCGGTGAGATGGACGATCTGGACCGGATTTCTCCGCATCCCCATCCACTCGATTCCGCGGTGCGTCTGCCCCGGCGCAAAGTCCACGGTCTTTACCACCTCTCCTTCCATGCCGAAGGTGAACATGACCGGCTCCTTGAGGGCAGGATGGACCGGCCCGATCGGGACGGTATAGGGGACGGTCTTTTTGGGCTTCCCGTCAGTCATGACGTCTCACCTCCGGGGGTCTTGCCCTCTGGTCCGGGAACTTTCTCTGGGACGGGGGGTGCAGGCCTGTTTTGGGGCCGGTCAATTGCCCAGAGATCCTTTACCATCTCCGGTGGTATTCCGGTCTCATCTTTTCTCCATGGATAGACCCCCTGGGGGAAGTCCTCCGGTAAAAAGAGTCTCCTGCCGTCCGGAATTCCGGTCACGGTTATCCCGAAGAACTCCTGTTTCTCCCGTTCCGAAAAGAGAGCTCCCGGGATAAGGTCGGTGATGGTGGGGACCGTCAGGTCACTTTTCGGAAGGCTGATGCCGATGGTGACCATGTACTCACCGAATCTTGCACCATAGAAGACCGAGAAGATGTAGAGGAGTTCTACCTCGGTGCCGAGATCATTTCCGGCTATTACCGCAAAGTGGGGAAAACGAATGGCTATCAGTTTCTGTATTGCGGGCCTGAGAAGGGTTCGGTCGACCCGGAGCCAGATATCATAGCTCGTTCTCTTCCGGGAGCCTTCTCCCCGTTCGGTAATCCTGGCCTCCTTAATGCCGGGGCCAAACTCGGCCGCGTAGAGATCAATGATCTGCTGGGGAGTGAGGTGGGGGGTGTCGCTCATGGTGCCGCCTCCAGACGTTCAAGTTTTTCCAGGGCCTTTACCACGCCGAATATGATCGCTTCCGGCCGCGGCGGGCAGCCCGGGACATAGACATCCACCGGGAGCACCTGGTCGATGGGACCGGCGAGGCTGTAGGAGTCATAGAAGACTCCCCCTGACTGGCCACAGGTGCCGATGCACATCACCACTTTCGGATCAGGGACCTGCTCGTAGACCCGTTTGACCCGTGCAGCCATCTTCTTGGTGACCGGTCCGGTCACCAGCAGGACATCGGCATGCTTCGGGGACCCGACCAGCTTCATGCCGAACCGTTCAGGGTCATAGCGCGGAGTGATGGTTGCCACGATCTCGATCTCGCACCCGTTACAGGACCCGGAATTCAGGTGAAAGACCCAGAGGGATCGGTTAAAGGACGGGGTAAGGGACATGTCAGATCACCACCACGAGGATGAGGAGTATTCCGGTCACCCAGAATATCCAGAGCAGGTAATCGGTCATAATGCCGGTATGCAGCGGAACGATTCGATCATAATACCCTTTGAGTCCTTCCGTGTATCCCCAGTAGAGGTTGCCTGCCCTGATGTGCACCGCACCTTTCTCGGGCTCGGGATTTCCCGAAAGGTAGGGCCGCCCCTGTTCGGTGCCCTTTTTATATGAGGCTGTCCCGAGGCTCCAGATCGCAAAGGCGATAATGAAGGCGATGGCAAACGCAAGGACCCAGAAAAGGGGTCCCCAGAGCCCGAATCCACTGGAAAGGGGTGAAATAACTGCCATTTCAGGCACCTCCCAGCACTGTTCCTAAGTAGCCCGCCTGATTGGTGAGGGCATGGACTGCAGGGACAATGAGGTTCTGGATGAAGACCTGCGGGAAGAGACCGGAGATAATGACCAGGATAGCGAGAAATCCCATAGCGGCCAGCATGGGGAATGGTACTTCGCTTACCTTATCATGTTCCGGCAGCGGAGGACCCATGAACACTGAGTGGAATACCTTGACGAATGAAGCCAGGGTAAGAATGCTGACGACCATAGCAATAATCGCGAGAACGGGACTGAACAGGAATACTGACTCGTAAATAAGAAATTTGGATGCAAAACCATTAAATGGTGGTATCCCGGCAATGGCCAGTGAACCGATCATGAAGAAGACCATCGTATACTTCATACGGTGTCCGAGTCCCCCCATCCGGTTGAGATCACTTGTGCCAATCCGGTAAATGATGGCCCCCGCAGTCAGGAAGAGAAGACCCTTATAGAGGGCATGGTTCATGATGTGGAAGATCCCCCCTTCCATGGCAGTATACCCATAACTGTTCAGCAATGCCTGATCGCCGAGGACCGCGAGTCCGACCCCCACACCAAGGAGCATGTACCCGGTCTGGGACACCGCATGGTAGGCCATGAGCCGTTTGATATCCTTCTGGGGAATGGCCATCGTAACTCCCACCACCATGGAAAGCACCCCGAGGATAATGATTACCCAGCCGATGGTAACATAGGAGAGCGCAACGCCGTAGAGGGTGAAGGAGATGCGGAAGAGTCCGTACAGGCTTGCCTGGCTCGCTACGACCAGCATGGCAGTAACTGCTGCGGGCGCCATGGAATAGGCGTCCGGTGTCCAGAAATGCAGGGGGACTGATCCACATTTTGTGGCAAGAGCAGCAACCATCAGTACCAGAGCAATTTTATCAAGAGGCGTCCACTGGATCCGCTCGGCGAGAATAGCCATATTGAGTGCATTGTACTGCCCGTAGAGGATGCCAATGGCAAAGAGGAAGAAGATGCCGGCAATGGTGCTCACCATGAGGTACTTGAGGCCTGCCTCAACTGCAACTCCCTTCTCAACGCGATAGGCAATGAGACCTGCCGAAGCAAGGGAGGATATCTCGAGGAAGACAAAGAAGTTGAAGAGATCCCCCGTGGAGACCATCCCGAGAACTGCAGCGATCATCAGAAGGAAGATAGTATAGTAATTTTCGAGGCCTGACCTTCGTTCATCGCTTGAGAGAGAATAGAGAAGTACACCGAGACCAACCGTCACGGCAATAATCTCCATGAGTGCACTCATGGCGTCCACGGTGAACATTATTCTGATGGGTATCCCGCCCGAATCGATGGGCACAGAAAGATCAGGGGTGGTCGCCCCAAACACATAGATGACAGTTCCCTGACTATAGACGATAAAGGCCAGGATATAGGCAATGGCTGCCGTGAGCACCATGGCACCAAAGACCCAGGAAGCCCTCATTCCCGGAGAGATCCGCCCAACCAGGGGGCAGAGGAATGCTGCAAAGAGGGGCACTGCCACGAGCAGGGCAGGGAGATTACTGGTAATTACTTCCCATGTCATTCTTTCAGCTCCCGGATCTCGTCCACATTGACGGTCCCATAGTACCGGTAGATCACAACCGCAAAAGAGAGCATAAGTGCAGAAGTAGCTACTCCGATGACAATCGAGGTCAGGCAGAGTGCCTGGGGTGTCGGGAGGACCATCAGTTCCGACGGGGCATAGGTATAAATGGGAGCAATCCCGCTGTCACGATAGCCGAGTACGATAAGGAAGAGGTTCACCGCAGATGTGAGGATACTGACACCAAGGAACATCTTGATCAGGTTCTTCTTCAGGAGGATGGTCGCGATCCCGATAATTGTGAGGAGTACCACGGCAATGTAGGGAAGATTCCAGAACATCCTACACACCTTCCTTCGTGATGCCAGAGAGCATGTAGAGAATAACGATGGCAAGCCCCCCCCAGACCTCAACACCCACCGCTATGTTCATCAGCGGGAGCACTCCTCCGGTATTCAGGTCCCCCGGGTTGGGACCGAAGGGGACCGACATACCAAAGAGGAGGCCACTGTTCGCCAGGAAGTTGAAGAAATACGTGGTACCAAGCCCGAGAGCAATCAGGGCCACTCCTCCAAACATGAGCAATCCGCCGGATTCCTGGACCTGGAAGAGAAATTTGGAGAGCATTCCCTGAATCTCTTCATAGGAATACGCCACAATGACGAGTGCTGCGGCAGTTGCAACCACGGCCCCGCCCTGGAATCCTCCTCCCGGGGTAAGATGGCCGTGCATGATCACGTACAGGCCGAAAATGACCACCGCCGGATAGAGCATATCAGCGCAGAACCGTACAATCTTACTCATTCTCATCGCTGTCCCCCCTTATGTACTTCCGGAACATGAGTGCCACACCGATGACCGCGGTAAAAAGTACGGTAGATTCCCCGAGAGTGTCAAAACCCCTGTAATCAAACACCACCGTCGTCACGATGTTATTGGTGGCGATCTGCTCCTGGCCATTCTTGATAAAATAATCATCCATATCACTCTTCAGGGGCGTTCCGAAGGTGAATCCTGCAGCCATGACAAACAGGAACGCAGTGAGGATGATCAGGATCAGAAGGGAGAGAACTTTTTTCATTGTCCCCCCTCCTCAAACCGCTGCGTAGACCTGATTGCAATTATGAAGATTGCCGTTGTAAGCCCGGCACCAATTCCTGCCTGGGATATTGCTACGTCAGGAGCCTGGAGGATATAGAATTCAAGTGAGATCAGGAAACTGAATAGTCCTGCCGCCAGTGCAGCGGCAAGGAGATCTTTAAACCAGTACACCAGGAGTGCCGATACAATGAGCCCTAGAAGGACCAGGGTATGGGCTATCATCTCAATCATAGGTGAGCCTCCTCGAGCCGGTCTACCACCGCAGGTTTTGGTTTTATTCCACTCCGGTGAGCTGCCCGGGCAATGGCGTGAGAACCAACTGCATTGGTGAAGGCAAGGGCAAGCGCCGCGATTGCCGCATGAATCCCCAGTACCATGAACTGGGAATCAGACGTGCCGAGGAACATACCGATACTATAGAAAACAACGGCAAGAGTGGTGAAGACCGAGCCAAATGTGGTTGCCTTCGTGGTTGCGTGCATTCTGGTATAGAGATCCGGGAACCGGAGCAGACCGATCACCCCGAGGCTGTTGAACGTGATCCCGATGGCAAGACAGATGATGGTGAGAATCTCGATGATGGTCACAGCTCACCTCCCAGGTACTTGGCAATATAGAGGGTACTCACAAAGGAGAGGAGTGCATAGACAATGGCCACGTCAATGAAGATGACCTGCTGGTAAATCAGCCCAAGAATGATGAGGGCGGCGACACTTAGGGTATTAACGGTATCCACTGCTAAAACGCGGTCTGCAGGGGTAGGCCCAAGGAACAGCCGGATGATGCAGAGAAGAATGAGCACGACCAGCACGGCAACAACGGGGCTCCAGATGTCCATCATTCAGCAATCCTCCTGATCCAGGCCGGAAGGTTGGCAATGCTGAAGAGATCACTGCCGGGAATGCTTGCCCGGGACTCATCCCCGACACCAACATTAATATTGTGGATGAAGAGGTCATGGGTCTCCTCATCAATATCCACCGTGATAGTTCCAGGGGTGAGCGTGATGGAGTTGGCCAGCATGAATACTCCAAGGTCAGATTTCAATCCTGATGACACCCGGATGATCCCGGGCCGGATATTCAGGGTAATCACCCGGTAGGCAACATCGAGGTTTGCCTTAATCACCTCGAGGAAGAATGGCCCGATGACATATACCGGGATCAAGAGGAACCGGGCGGGATTGGCCATCCGGTAATTTTCCGCCCTGCAAAAAAAATTTTTTGTTACTGCCGCCGCGATCAGGCTCAGGCCAAAACCGGCGATGAGCTCAGAGGATGACCAGACCCCGATAGTACCGCTCCCTGCTGTGAGGATAAGGTAGAGCGAAAAGACAAAGATGAAGGTGAGAAGGAAGGGGATCATGGTATCACTCCGGGCTCTGTAGGTTGATGTTTGTAACAGTCATCAGACATACACATCACGGATCTCTCAAGTAAAGTCGTGTAAAGAGGAGAGGTTCTTCTCAGAGAGGCCCCCTTCTCTATCGTGGTTTTGTAGCTGTAAGATTGCAGATTTGTGCATGATAAATAATGTTATTTGAACTACGAACCGTGACCCCTTTTTTGTTCCAGTACCGGATCGTGAAGGTCTGCTCCATGGACAGATGATTCCGGTATAGAGGATCGTGGATTCCTTCCTTCTGCACCCGATACCCTCATTATTTATTATCCGACGGCCAAGAATTACGCTGAAATGCGGCCTTCATATCTCGGAAAGATCCTTCTCCACTGGTGTGATGCATGCCATGTTCCGGTCCTGGCAGATACCTGTGCATGCGGGGCACCGGCACGAAAGGTCGCACTCACTCCGCCCGGGGATCCACGGCCCGCGTTTCCCGCTGATGTCAGCCTGATTAACCGGATTTTCAAAGAGCACTTTGGCGCCCCCCTGGTGCCGCCGGGTAGTCTGGTCCTCCTGAATAAAGTCCCTGATACCGACCGGATGGAGGAGATCATCATCGGAGGATCTGTCGTGGGAGCCATCCGGTACTGTGTCAGCGAAAAGCGGTGGGAACCCCTCCCGCGACCGGAAGTATCGGTGTTTTTCCGTCCGGTCAAACGGTATGTTGTTGTTGATGAAGGGGCTGTCCCGTCTATCCGGGATAAGGGTGCCAGTGTCCTGGCCCCCGGGCTCCGGGAGATCGAGGCATCGATACGGAAGGGTGACGAAGTATTCATCCTCTCCCCTGGCGGGACCTGCATCGGGGTGGGAAGGGCCAGGGTGGACGCTTCGGAGGCACCGGCCCTTGAACACGGGGCAGTGGTGCGGACCCGCAGGAATACCGCATCCCTGTACATTCCCGGCCCGGCCTCCTGGGATGATGCGGTAGCAGCGAATGCCCTGGTCCTCAGGGAAGCCGAGGAAGAGGCGGTCCTGTTCATCCAGGATGTGGCAGGGCGGAGCAGTCTTCCCCCCACCGTGTCGTATTCCGGGGGAAAGGACAGCCTTGTCACCCTTCTCCTTGTCATCAGGGCACTGGGCAGGGTTCCCATGATCTTTGCCGACACCGGCCTTGAGTTCCCGCAGACCTGCCGCAACGTTGATGAGGCTGCCGGGCGGTACGGACTTGATGTGTTCCGGGTTACGGGCGGCGACCGGTTCTGGGAGGAGTTTGAGAAACAGGGTCCGCCTGCCATGAACCACCGCTGGTGCTGCAGTACGGCGAAACTCTTACCTCTCCGTGATCTCATTGCGGAACACTGGGGGGAATGCCTCTCCTTCATCGGTCAGCGCAGGTATGAATCATTCCGGAGGAGAGAGAGCAGCCGGGTGTTCCGGAACGGAATTGTGACCAACCAGCTCTCGGCTGCACCGATCCAGAACTGGACGGCACTCCATGTGTGGCTCTACCTCTTCCGCGAGAAAGCGCCGTTCAATCCGCTGTATGGCGAAAGGCAGGACCGGATCGGATGCTACATGTGTCCGTCAAGTGATATGGCCACCATTGAGGAGATCAAGTCGCGGTATCCGGACCTGTGGAGGTCCTGGAGATCTCACCTGTCCGGATGGCAGGAGGCACAGGGGCTGTCCCCGGAATGGATGATCAATGAAGAATGGCGGATAAGGGAGGGATGAAGGCGATGAAGCAGATCGTGATAGTTGATTACGGGCTCGGAAACCTCCGGAGCGTATTCAGGGGGCTGGAGAAATCGGGTGCATCCCCCCGTATAACATCGGACATCAGCGACATCTCGGCTGCAGAGGGGATCGTCCTCCCGGGGGTTGGTGCCTTCCGGGACGGGATGGAGCAGCTGTCTGCCATGAGGAAGGCCATTATTGAGGCTGCGGATTCGGTCCCGGTACTTGGTATCTGCCTTGGGATGCAGATGCTCCTCGAATGGAGCGAGGAGCATGGCCTGCACGCCGGTCTTTCGGTTATTCCCGGAACAGTCCGGCGATTCCCACGGACAGCCGGGTTTAAAATCCCCCACATGGGATGGAATTCTCTCCATATCTCGATGCCGGACCATCCCCTCGTTGCCGGCATTCAGGAGGGATCCTACGTCTATTTTGTCCATTCCTACTATGCAGACACAACCCTGTCCTGTACCATGACCACAACCCGGTATATCTGTCCGTTTGCATCAGCGGTGTCAGAGGGGAATGTCCACGGCGTGCAGTTCCATCCCGAGAAGAGCGGTGCGGTGGGGCTCCGGATCCTCGAAAACTTTATCGGGCTGGTATGAGTCGCATACCCAGAAACTAATTATCATCAGGTACCGAATTTTTCTCCATGAGAAGGATTCTTTTTTCCCTCCTGTCGGCAGTTCTTGTCTGCGGCGTGGTACAGGGGTATGTCCTGTTCCTCGATGCTCCTGAGGATATCCGGGCCGGTGTGCCGCTCATGGTGAACGGGACCACCACTTTCCCGGTCGGTACGCAGTTCGATATCGTCCTGTATAAACTCCAGTTTACCGCTCCCGAGGAGCTTGCCAGGAGAATGATTATCGTCGATGATTCCAAGGAATTCGATGCAACATTCACTACAACCGGCCTCCAGGCAGGGCGGTACAAGGTGGAAATCCAGTTTCTCGAGGAGCCTGGATCGAAGCTCGGCTCTGATTCAGTCACCCTCAAGCAGGTCGAGATCATCGACCGCTCCGGAGAGATCATCCTGACCGCCCCGCTGGACCAGACCCTTGGCCAGGCCCTGCTCATTGAAGGATATATCCCCAAGATCGGGGTGGCGACCATCACCCTGAAGATAAGCGGTCCGGACGGTTTTTCGCTGCCCCCGCAGAACATCCGGACCACGACCAGACCCGGAGGGACTGACGGTTATTTCTCCTATTCCATTCCCCTGGAATTACCCGGCAACTACTATGTCGAGATCTATGACCGGGAGGGTTTCATGGCAACAATGAAATATTCCATCGAACGACCGGTACCGGCCGCTTCCGGCCAGTCAGGTTCAGAGATTCCGGCTGTAACTCCGATCAGCACCCCTGGCCTGCCTTTCCCGCTCGCAGGAATGGCAGCCGGACTGGTGATTGCCACGGCCTTTGGGGTGAGAAAAAGAAACCGGTAGAGAACCTGCCGGTGCAACCCGTAGCTATTTCTTCAACCTGTTTTTTAACAAGGGAGCAATCATGAAGAATCCCGGAATGAAGCAGCCCGGGTCCGGGGGAATGCCCCCCCTCCTACCGAATACAGGAAAATTAGGTGAACTATTCCCCGCGATGCTTCTGCCAGGTATAAACTTCGTAGATGATGAGGATGAGGAGCACCATACACCCCCCCAGGAAGAATGCCAGTACCGGGGCAGCCGGCCAAATGCCGGCTCCAGGTCCGGCCTGTGGAGCAGACATGTCCCTGGTCAGCATTTCTGCTCCTCCCCCGCCTGTTTCGTTCCCGGAGATGAAGCCGGCAGCAGGTTCCGGGATGCCGGGTGGCTGGAGAACGGGCAGGATGGCCAGCATCACCATCGAGGCCAGGATGACGATGACAAAGAGAGAGGCATACTTCAGGAGAATTGACCGGATATTTGTTACTTTCGGGGCAACGATGACCAGCGTGTCCTTCAGGCGGTAGACCTTCACCTCCCTCCCCTTTATACTGTACCGTGTCTCCGCGATCTCAACGAGCCCCGCCTCCAGGAGATTGTCGATATGGTACTTGAGGGTCCCCATCGGAATATGCAGGATTTCAGTCAGGTCTGAGGCGGTCTGTGGTCCCTGGGAGAGGATATGGAGGATGTCGTTTGCGGTCTGGCTGGAGATTGCTTTCCCGATCTTCTGCGCCCGTTCATCACCTGGCTCAAGGACAATAATATCTTCAGTCATGGAGTCCTGCAAGAATCCGTTCCCTGCCGACTTTCAGGGCGAGATCGATCTGGTCCACGGCCGGTCCCCCGCCCTGGGCCATGGTCTTTGACCCTCCCCCTTTCCCACCGAGGAGGACACAGACCTGGCCGATGATCTCACCGGCATTGACCCGGTCTGTGCCTGACATCAGGACAACCTGGGCCCGCTCCGACCCGCTGGCCAGGAGGGCAACACCACCGCGGCCTGCAACCGTTGCGGCAATGGCTGCCAGATCCCGGACAGGGAGATCGATCCGCCGGGTGACGACCGGAAGATCCTTTACCATCTCGGGGCTAAGGCTCCCGATCTCCATCTCCACCAGGCGCTGGGAGGTGCGCTCGATCTCCTTTTTCTGTTCTTTCCATTCGCTAAAGAACCGCTGCACGGTCGAGGGGAGATTCTCTGCCTGTACCGACAGGACAGATGAGGCTTCGGCAATGGTCTTTTCCATCTGCTGGACGTACTCGACAGCAGCCATTCCTGCGGCAAACTCGAGCCGCTCGATCCCGTCCTGGATGTGTTCAATCCGGATGATTTTGATCATCCCGATCTCCCCTGTACCCCTGCAGTGGGTCCCGGCACAGGCTTCAACATCACCGGCAACCTGGACGATACGGATCTCCCTTCCCGGCGGTACTCCCCCCTGGTAGAGGGCAAAGCCATGCAGCTGCTCTGCCTTTGTCCGCTCCTCGTGCCGGATGTCAACGGCCTGGGCGCTCATAACCATGCGGTTTGCAGCAATTTCGATTCTCCTCTCCTCATCCGGGGAAATATGCTTGAAATGCCGGACATCAAGACGAGCGCTCTCGACCCCCTTCTGGGCTCCCGCCTGATGGATATGTGCCCCGAGCACCTCTTTTGCTGCATGGAGAAGGAGGTGGGTTGCGGTATGGTGGCGCATCAGGGACCACCTGCGTTCCTCATCGACAATTCCTTTCACCCGGTCCCCCCTCCGGAGCATCCCTCCTGAAATGTGGTGGACGATCACCTCGCCGACCTTCTGGACATCATCGATCCGCACCATACTCTCCGCGCTGATCAGCATACCGGTATCTGCCGGCTGACCCCCTCCTTCCGGGTAGAAGAGGGTCTGGTCGAGGACAGCATACCCGTCGAAATAGTCGATGACCATCGCATCAAACTCCATGTCGCAGGGCTGTTCATAGAAGAGTTTCCGGGTCTGTGGCAGCCCGCTGATCCGGTCCGCGAACCGTGCAAACGGGTCCTGCCCTTCCTCCTCCCCAGACTGGGAGTGCATGTCGGCAATCAGGGAGTAAAAGTTATCAGGGAGATCGATCACCGTCCCTTCAGCAATGGCAACATCACGGGTAATTTCGGGAGGGATACCATGGGAGTCATAGAGGGTGATGATCTCTTTGAGTGGTACCCGTTCTCTCCTGCCCTTGTAGGCACGGGCCAGCTTCTGGACGATCTTGGTCCCCCGTGAAAGCGTCATGGCGTACTTCTCCACTTCACGGTCGACGATCTCCCGTACAATCAGGAGATCCTGCTCAAATGAGCGGGTGCCAATGATTCGCATCTGCTGCTCGATCAGGTCAGGGAGGTTCTCCTTGATTCCAAGATCGTTCATCATACGGAGCGTTCTCCGGAGGACGAGCCGCACGAGGTACCCTTCGCGGACATTGGAAGGCACGATGCAGTCCCCGAGCATATACGCGAGGCACCGGGTATGGTCCACGATGGCATACACTTTCTCGATCGGGGTGATCATCCGGTCGAGCTTCTCGATCGGCACATCGATGGCGACAGCTACTTTTTTGCGGAGCTGGTAGAGATTGGTCCCCGAGATGTCCATGACCCCGGCGAACTTTGCGTTCAGGGAAAGGATCCTGGTATATTCATGGTTATCGAGGAAATGTTCAAGCCCCGCTGATTCCATCACCCTGCTGACCATCTCCGGAAATACTGCATCATAGATGGTCGGGGAGCCCCGTGAAGCCCAGACGAACCGCTCAAGGCCATAACCGGTATCAACGATCCGGATCTTCATGGGGTAATACTTTGCACCGTCAAGAGTAACCGCCGGTTTGTCGGTCTTCTGGCGCCCGAGGTTCATGAAAACCAGGGTCGCGACTTCGAGGCCCCCGATGAGCACCTCGAGGCTCGGGCCGGCATTGCCTCCGCCGATCCAGGGGTGTTCCTTGTAGGTTACCTGATCAAGGTTTCCTCCGATAGAGGTAATGAACTGGTCACAGAGTTCCACGGTACGGTCTTTCCAGTAGATCTCTTCGAAGTCAGAGTTGAATGCGTGGTGGGCCATCATCTCAAACATGGTCAGGTGACGCCCGGACCGTCCGACCGAGTCAAGGTCGTTTAACCGGATGCAGGGCTGGGAGATGGTGAGCGGGTTTGCTGGCGGAGGGACCACCCCGCCGGTTACCCAGGGCTGGAAATCGGCAATCGAGGCAATGGTGAGGTAAATATCATCCCGCCACCTTGCAGCTACGGGATAGCGTCCGATCCGGGTATGGTTGTTTCTCTCGAAGAATGAGAGGAAGGCTTCCCGCATCTCATCCACCGACTGGCGCCTGAAAACAGGATTGCCGATAAAAGTGTAGGTCTCGCAGGGAGCATCGCCACAGATCTCCTGGTCCGGCCGCCTGGTCCAGAATGCCGCACCGCACTTTGTGCAAATTTTGCGGGTCAGTCCGTTTGTGGTAAAATATTCGAGCCGGTATTCTTCCTCAAGCATGGGAAAACCACGTGTTCTTCATTTATTTTGGATTTGCTACGATAAATATTGTTTGTCAGCCGGGAATTCATCACTCCAGCCGTCCTGGTACCAGAGGTCAATCTCTTCGTAATCTCCGGTCAGGGAGGCTATCCTGACTGCCAGGACATGCCAGCAGCGGCCTCCCCGGAAGGAGAAGTCCGGACAGGTGCAGAACTCATCCTCCACGATATACTCATCCGATGTCCCGACCACAACGAAAAAATCCCGGTACTTCTTGATCCGGGATTCATCGATGGCTTTCAGAGCTTTTTTCCCCCGGTTCCCAAAGATCCGGATGATCTCTTCCCTGAGGGGAAGGGAGAGTGTCTGCTCCGACCTGAGACAGGATATGAGTTCCTCTAAATCCATACCATTGTTTCCGGGGGATCATCAATGAACTGCCAGCCCATTCGTTCGGAAAGCATCCGCATACCCGGGGCTTCGAGTGCATAGTGGGTGGTCTGGATCAGGGGAAGGGGGGATGCCCGTGCGATGCTGTGTTTCAGATCGGCTGAAAGGAATGCCTCTGCCCCGTAATCAGCAGCCTCTTCAATGAGGGAAAGATCAAAACCGCCTCCGCCAACCACCCCCAGCCTGCAGGGGAGGGATGGTCTCCCCCAGGTAATCAGGGGTGCTGAGAGTCTCTGTGCTATACCCGGGAGGTCATGCGGGCAGTCTCCGCAGATTCCAAGCGTCATTCGTCTGGTTGCCGAAAGATCGAGCAGCCGGGCAAGGGAATCATTGATGCCTTCTGGTGCATGGTCAAAATTGGTATGCATGACATAGACGTTCAGCCCGGCTTTCATGATGTCCCGGAGGAGGGAGGCAAGGTGACCCGAAATCATGGTCACCGGAGTCCAGAGCGGGGTATGGTGGACCACCAGAAGGTCGGCACCGGCAGCGGTCGCAGTCCTGACAACCCGGGGAGTGACATCCAGTGCGCAGGCGATACACCTGACATCCGGCTTCCCCTCGATGATGAGCCCGATCTTCCCGCTGTCCATCTCCTCTGCCCGATCCGGAGGGGCAATCTCTTCGAGATCCCTGATTACAGCCCCGATGTCCATGTGTAGCTTTCTCCGCTCCGGGGTTTAAAAGTAAGTAATTACCACGAGTAATATACAACACCATTAAATATTCTAAAAAAAACATGAATGCTATGGAAAAGACCATCAGCCTGATCAGGGAGCGGATCAGGGACGGAAATGCGCGGGTGGTCACGGCAGAAGAGATGCCTTCTCTTGTCGATGAACTTGGCGAAGAGGGAGCCCTTCGTGAAGTGGATGTCGTGACTACCGGGACGTTCGGAGCCATGTGTTCATCCGGAGCCTTCCTGAATTTCGGACATGCCGATCCCCCGATAAAAATGGAGCGGATCTGGTTGAACGATGTTGAGGCCTACGGGGGGATTGCCGCGGTCGATGCCTATATCGGGGCAACCCAGAAGTCGACGACCCGGGAGGATAGTTATGGCGGGGCGCATGTCATGGAGGACTTCATCTCCGGAAAATCCGTTGAGCTCCGGGCATTGTCGACCGGGACTGACTGCTATCCCCGTCGGACACTCACGACCGAACTCCTCCTTGAGAACCTGAACCAGGCCATCATGGTCAACCCGCGGAACGGGTATCAGCGCTACAATGCCGCATCGAATTCGACCGACCGGACCCTCTATACCTACATGGGGATGCTCCTGCCCAATTGCGGGAATATCACCTACTCCGGGGCCGGGCTGCTGAACCCGATCATGAACGATCCCAACCTCCGCATGATCGGAAGCGGGGTTCCGGCCTTCCTCTGCGGCGCACCGGGTATGGTGGTCGGGGAAGGAACCCAGCACTCTCCTGGCGGAGGCTTCGGAACGCTCATGGTCACCGCCGACATGAAGCAGATGTCCCCCTATTACCTCCGGGCTGCAACCATGACCGGCTACGGGGTTACCCTCTACGTCGGCCTGGGGATCCCCATTCCGGTCCTCGACAGGGAGACGGTGCGCTCAACAGCGATCCGGGACGAAGATATCATGGTGGATGTCATCGATTACGGTGTCCCGGTACGATCCCGGCCATCACTCCGGAAGGTCAGCTATGCAGAACTCAAGAGCGGGGTGGTTGAGCTGCAGGGCGAAGAGGTGAGGACCTCCTCTCTCTCAAGTTACCGGCGCGCCCGTGAGATTGCGCTCACGGTCAGGTCCTGGGTCGAGGAGGGGAAGCTGGTACCGGTTCTTCCCACCCGCACCATCGATAGCCGGAAAAGCGTGCTGCCCCTGCGGGAAACCGTACAGGGTCCGCGGGTCCTTGACATCATGGACCGGAGGGTGATCGCAATCGGGCAGGATGAAGAGATCCGGGCCGCAGCCCGGAAACTCCTCAAAGGAGAGACAAACCACCTCCCGGTACTGGAAGAATCCGGGAGGCTGGTGGGCATTGTCACCACCTATGACATATCCAAAGCAGTGGTCAACCCGGTGAAGGCGGCAAAGGTGAGGGATGTCATGAAGAAAAAGGTGATAACCACCACCCCTGAAGAACCGGTTGATATCGCCGTCCGGAAACTGGAAAAGTACAACATCAGTGCGCTCCCGGTCGTGGACAGGGAAGAACGGGTCATCGGGATGCTCACGGCCATGGACCTTGGGAAGCTCTTCGGGGGACGGTGGCTGAAATGAAGCTGATTGTGACCTTCTCCCGGAAAGCGGGGAAAAAACCGATTATCGCCCAGGTGGTCCGGGACACGGGAGTGCTGATCAATGTGGAGCGGGCGCTCATCGATTCATCGGAAGGAGAAGCCCTGATTGATATTCCGGACAATGCCTGCATCGTGGTGAAGGAACGGCTTGCCGCACTCGGCGCCACTGTCCGGGTGCTCGAGGACGTCATCTTCCTTGACGATACCCGCTGCGTGGACTGCGGGGCCTGCATCAGCATCTGCCCCCAGGAGGTATTCTCATTCGATGAGGACTGGAAGCTCTCGATGGAGGGAAAAAAATGCGTGTTGTGCGGGCGCTGCATTGAGATCTGCCCGCAGAGGGCTTTATCCCACAAGAGTGAGGCCTGAATGGGATCGGCCATGGTATTCCCGGGGGAACCTCCCCTCCGGACACCACCCTCTTCCTGCAGGAAACGGGCAGGCGGGCCTGCCTGAACGGTTTCCCCCGCAGGGCTGATACCGGTTGATTTCAAAAGAGCCTTTATTTTCCGAAATTTGCCCGTGCTTCTTTCAGGGTTGATGCCTGGTCCCCTTCCCGCATGGTCCGGGCAAACCCGGCGATTTCATCCAGACTGACAGGGATATAGTCCACCAGTTCGGCGCTCACATTGATGGTCTGCCGGCCGGCATCCATGAAGGGGAACCGTTCGAAATCACTGTTATGGAGATGACCGTGAATCACCCATCCCCGGTATCCCTCCGGGACGTCTGCCGGGTCATGGATCAGCATGAACTCAAGATCCTGGTGGGTGAGCTTCAGGAACGGGAGTGCAGAAGGGAGGGGCTCATCATGGTTCCCGATGATATAGGTGACCTTTCCGTTGAGTTTCTCGAGAAAATGCGAAGCGGGAGGGGTCTCCCTCCCATGCCGGAGGTCTCCCAGATAATATACTTCATCATCCGGTTTGACCGTGTAGTTCCAGTTATCAAGCAGCACGGTATCCATTTCGAGTACCGATGAGAAGGGGCGGCGGCAGTAGCGGATGATGTTCGTATGGCCGAGGTGAAGATCGGAGATAACGAATCGTACCGGCCTGTCAGCGTAGGCCGGCCGGGATTGCTGCATATGTTCCCGAACCCGGTATTCCCGGCGGGTCGAGAGCCAAAGCCCCGGGTTGCTGGCTTCACCACGGGAGAGCCAGACATCCCGGGAAAGATCGAGTTCCCTCCAGAGCGCACCCCGCCTCATCACCGCGATACGGTAGAGGTGGAGCGGGGCGCTGCAGCCGTCCGGAAGCATCCCTGATCCCCTGCCGGAGTTCCCCTGGTGTGCGAGATGCTGTACCTGGTCCCAGATACCCTGGACTTCATTCCGGGCAATCGAGATTCTGAGGGAGATGTGGAAGATCCGCTTCCCGGGAGGCTGGTCGATCCAGGTACACCAGGCAGCCTCTCCGGGAATTCCCTCCACCAGTGCGGCATAGAGCGCACGGATATTTTCTTCCGGATAAAGGCTCAGGGCAACGGCCACCCCTTTTCTTCCCTTGAGCCTGAGGGGTTCGCCGATCCGGAACCCGATATGGCTGGTACCGGATCCTGCGGTCCTGATGGCATCGAGGAGACGATCCGGAGCACCCCGGCCGGCCAGACCGAACGGGCCGAAGAGGGTGACATGCGCTTCACGGGATTCGCCGGAACGAACCGAAAAGGTGTCAGAAAATGTCCTGACCAGGGATACGAGGTCGGGATCAGGGATTCGTGCAATGATCAGGTAGGTCCCGGGCCTGCGGTTCCCGATACGCGCCCTTCTCCGGGAACTTTCCCCCCTTCTCCGCATACTGTCTCAAAGAAACCGTCACCCTGTGTTCATAAATACCTGCGGGATAGTGCCTCCCCTGCAGCATCCCTGCAGCGGGTATTTGTCGGGGAACTGCAGATAGTACTGGTAATGATCCGGCACCGGCTTCACCTCCGGGAAACCATTGCAACCATCATTGCCGATGATGAACCTGCAATCAGGGCTGCACGTGAGGGCATCATACGGGCCCGGCAGGATCTTGAGCACTATGGTGCCGGAGATCCCTTTTTTCTCTCCACGTTTGAGCCCTACCGGGTCTGCTCCGGGATACCGGTCGTGGACCGGATGGCAGCGGCGGGAGTTGCTGCGGGAGTAGGCCCGATGGCTGCAGTTGCCGGGGCTATCGCCTGGGCCGGGATCGAGGCCCTGCAGGCAGCCGGGGCTCCGTTTGGCATTGTTGATAACGGTGGAGATATCGCGCTCCTGACCGACCGCGAGGTGACCATCGGGGTCCATGCCGGGAACTCCCCGCTCTCCGACCGGATCGCCTTTGTTATCAGCCCCGGACCGGGGATCAGGGGTATCTGCACTTCCTCGGCAACGGTCGGCCATTCCATCTCCTTCGGGGTAGCTGATTCAGTCACCGTTTTTTCACAGAATCCTGCATATGCTGATGCCTGGGCAACAGCAGTCTGCAACCAGGTCACCTGTGATGACACCTCGTTCATCAGCAGGCTTGATCCCGACGAAGTTGAGGGAGTCTTTGTCATTATCGGTGACTGGACCTACTCGTGGGGGAGTGTCCCCGGGCCGGTGCCGGCAAAGGACCGGCGCGATCTGATTACCGGCGGGCTGGTTTAGGAGATGTTCAGAGGGTGTCATCAAGGAACCGGAGCGCTTCCCGGTAGGCATGATGCCCCCGGAAGTTTGCCAGGATCTCAGTCCCGTCACTGACCGAGATTACGGGTTCACCGTCCTCAATCCTGAAGATCACCTCGTAGAATTCCCGTTCGGTTATCAGCACACCGGTGGAGATGGCGGATGCAGGCTGGAGAATGAGCCGGTCTGTTTCGAGGTCTCCGGGTTCTTCCCGGTAAAAGTAATAGAAGACCTGGAAGGCATTGAGGAGATCAGAGCCAAGGATGGCGGCCCTGACTGCCGGGTCCAGCAGGTCAAGCTGACGGGCGAGTTCCCCGGGATTGTCTTCTCCGGTTTCAAGAATCCGGTCGGCTACCCGGACCAGATCGTTGTAAGGGATTGCGTCTTCCTCAGTCACACCGTCATATCGGGAGTGTCCGGGCATAAAGGATAGCCTTGTGAACCGGTCCCTTTTAAAAAAAGATATATCGTGGGTTCCATGGAATGAGTACTGGTGAACGAACAGGATCTGGACTGGCAGGTATACCATCTCCTCCTGAAAGACCCGGATCAGGGGATGGACAGTCTTGCTCAAACGACCGGATGCGGGACTGAAGAGATCGCAGCATCCATCCGGAGACTGGAAGCTGCCTCCCTCATTGAGCAGGACGGTGAAGGGTTCCGGGTCCCCTCTATCCAGGAAATACTCCTCAGATGCCAGGCCAGGTATGACCGAAATTCACCGTTCGTCATTGAAGGGGGCGTTATCAGGCTGAAAAAGGATCCCGACTCATGACTGAAATTGCCGTCCTGAGGATCGGCCACCGGCCGGAGCGTGACCAGCGGGTCACCACCCATGTCGGACTTGCAGCACGGGCACTCGGGGCCCGGGGGATGTTTCTGGCTGCGGAGGACAAGGGTGTGGTGGACAGCATCAGCGGGGTTGTCAGACGCTGGGGAGGAGATTTCTTTATCCAGGACCGTGTTTCCTGGAAGCGGTGCATACGGGACTGGAAGGAATCCGGCGGGACAGTTGTACATCTCACCATGTATGGGGAGCGCATCCGTGATCGCGAGGATGATATCCGTCTCCATCCCAGGATCCTCATTGTTGTCGGTGCAGAGAAAGTTCCCGGGGAGATCTTCGGACTTGCTGATTACAATATCGCTGTTTCAGGGCAACCTCACTCTGAGATATCGAGCCTTGCCGTCTTCCTCGACCGCCTGCTCCAGGGGACAGAGCTTGACACCGAATTCCCCGGTGCAAAGATCCGGGTGATCCCCAGCCCTTCCCTGAAACGCACCGAGGAAGAATGAGGAAAAAAGTTCTCGTCGCAGGGTTTGCCACGCGGCATGTTGTCCAGTCAGCACAGGGAGCCGGCTACGAGGTCTACGCGGTCGACCATTTCTGTGACCAGGATCTCGCTCTCTATGCCCGGGAAACCCTCTCATTCGAGGAACTTGATGATCTCTTTCCCGCTGTCGAAGAGATGTGTCGTCGTCACACCCCTGATATCATTGTTGCCACATCTGGTGCAGAAGCCCTGCCGGCCCGCAACCTCTGCGGGACGCCTCCTGAAAGGGTACGGCGGTTCCTTGACAAGCTGATGACCCACCAGTTCTTTGCAGACCTGGGAATAACCACCCCGGCACTGATTCCTGATGGGACCTACCCGTCCATGCTGAAACCAAGGTTTGGTTCCGGCGGGTGGAGAAACAAGGTGGTGGAGACAGGGGAGGCGCGGATGGCCTGGGTGGGGAAGTTCGGAGACATCCCCTCCATTTCACAGGAGGTGGTCGATGGTGTCCCCTGCTCGGTCTGCTGCATTGCTGACGGGTCAGCTGCTGTTGCCGTTGCCACGAACCGGCAGATCCTCCGCGGGACCGGTGATGCCCGGTACGGATTTTCCGGATCAGTCACCCCGTTCCGGGATACAGCGCAGGGGCACCTGGTTTCCACCGCGGAACGGATTGCTGCGGCAAGCGGATGCCTGGGAACGATCGGTATCGATTTTGTTTCCGGCAAAGACCTCTGGGCCATTGAGATCAACCCGCGGTTCCAGGCAACCCTTGACACGGTCGAGATGGCCACCGGGATGAACCTGTTTTCAGCACACATCAGGGCATGCGGGGGAATACTGCCGGAAACGAGGCCGTCCTGCAGGCAGGTGGCATGCCGGAAAATCCTGTTTGCCGACCATGATCTTATGGTCAATACCAGTCTCCTCCGCCTCTTCCCGACCGTTGCCGATATCCCCTGGCCCGGAACCTCCTTTGAGGAAGACCAGGCGGTCATCAGTGTCTATGGGTGGGGAGCCAGTGAGGAAGCAGCAGAGACCCTGCTGGATAAGCATATTAGAACAGTCCGACAATATATGGGTGGAAGGCTCTATGGATGAGGTACTTGGCAATCCGGCGATAAAGGCATACCTTCTCAGGCTGATCGGTGAGGAGGGGATCAGCCTTTTACTGAAGTTTCCGGAAGAAGGTGAGTGGAGTGATGAGCAGCTTGCAGCAGAGACCGGCATCAACCTCAATTCCGTCCGCCACACCCTCTATACCCTCTACGAAAAAAGACTTGCAGAATACCGGCGTATCAAGAATAACGAGACCGGCTGGCTCACCTATCTCTGGCACCTCAGGATGGACCTGGTCTCTGATGTAATCCGGGAAGATCTCCATACCATCCTTGAAAAACTGGAAGCCCGCGAAAAATACGAGGAGGAGAATGACTTCTACCTCTGCAAGGCATGCGGGCTCATCTTTACCTTCAATGATGCCATGGACCGGTCATTTACCTGTGCTCCCTGTGACCAGCAGATGGAGCACTTCGATAACGAAGTCCTGCTCCGTGCATTAAAAAGGCGCATAGAAGCGATAAAAGAGACACTCGGGCATGCATAACGAGGATGCCTGGTTCGACGAGGTCCTCCGTACTGCAGGGTGCACCCGGAAGGTGATTGCGCACTGCCACCGGGTACGGGATCTCGCCCTCTCGTATTGTGACCACGCCGGGATCGCAGACCGAAAACTGGTAAACGCAGGGGCGCTCCTCCATGATATCGGCAGGGGGAAAACCCATTCCCTTTTCCATGCCCAGGCCGGGGCAGCGTTGTGCCGTTCGCTGGGTCTCCCGGAGCCTGTGGCCCGGATCGTTGAACGGCATACCGGTGCAGGCCTGACTGCCGATGAATGCACCCTTCTCAGGATTCTCCCCATCGATTGCATTCCGGCATCCATGGAAGAGAAGATCGTTGCCAATGCTGACAACCTGATACGGGGAGGGCGCGAGATCTCTCTCCTCGAACAGCTGGATTCGCATCCCTACCTGGACCGGAAGACCAGGAGCCGTATCTACCGCCTGTGGCTGGTGACAGAACAGTTCCGCCGGACCTGATCCCGGTTTCAGAGGACCACTGATTTTACCTGGGGAAGCTTCCGTATCCCTTCTATCACCCTGCCAGGGATCTCACCTTCAAGAATGATCACCAGTTTTGGCTCTTCCGAGAGCTGCGGGTCGGTCACAAAAATCTGCCTGATATTCAGGTTATTTCCGGTAATCACGCCGACAGCTGCGCCCACGATGCCCTTTTCCCGTGCATCTCGTGGGAAAACAGTGATGGCCGAAAGACCGAGGGGTTCGGCAAGGAGGGAAAGGTCAGGTGTAGCCCGCATATTGGTAAATATTGCCCGCAGGAACGGACTGTCGAGGATGCGGCGTGCGGTGGTATCGACTACGCGACGATCGGTACCGATGGACTTGGCGACATGGGTTGCCGGTATCTCGATACCATTGCAGACTATCTTTCCTTCATCACTGACCCCGAAGCCATTCTCAAGAAGAAACCGGACAACGCGGGTCTGCGACGGTGAATCAGAGAATTCCCTGATGATATCTGACCACATGCATGATACCTTTCTTCTGCCGGTACATATACATCACTGTCATGAAAACGACATCAGTGATTATGATGAAAGGCATAGTACCAATTTGACCCCCAAATCCAAAATCAAATTAGGACTAAAAAATGTGGTATGTATCCGGTTCTGAAATCGACAGGAAAAAAAGTCACTGAACATTCGTATGGATGGAAAAAAGAAGGGTATAGTACAATTTTCACCACCAACCTTTCTCATATATCACGTTGGAAAATATTTCGTACTTTGAGTTCTGAAAATCTCTGCTGAAAAAGTGATATTCCATCCATCACGACCTCTGAAGAAATTTGTGTGCTTGATACCGCACTATCGCATAATGGGGGACGCCACAGCGGCGGGGGTAAGCCAAAGGCCCAACCCCCAGGAGCGTCTCTTAAGCCAGGTATCTCTTTAGATGAGTGAAAAAAACGGGGGTTGAAACGCCACTATACCCAAAAAAGAATCTGTTCGATAACACCGCACTATCGCATTATGGGGGGACGCCACAGCGGCGGGGGTAAGCCAAAGGCGCAACCCCCAGGAGCGTTTTAATCGAGATAGTGATCTAAAGCCGGCTGAAAACATAGTGGCTGAAATGCCACTCTACCCCTGATGAAAAGGAGAGCATTCGCTCATGACGGATGGATCCAGGACAGAACCGGCCCCCGGCAGCGCTCCGTCACCGGACGGAAGGATACTTTATTTTAGATCAACATCCTTCTGATCATGGCACATGTGCGAGGGTTGCCGAGCCAGGTCAAAGGCGCGGGCTTGAGGGGTCCGTCTCGTAGGAGTTCTAGGGTTCAAATCCCTTCCCTCGCATCATTTTCTGATGAGTCTTCTTCAAAGGATGGTTTTCCCGGTAATTTGTTATCAGGAGAATAATGAGACCCTGGCCTCACACCAGCGGTCCCGGTTCGCTGCTCCCCCTGTAGGGAAGCTGTGCTCCCATGACCACCATCGGCTCATCGGTGCACCGGACTTTTGCCAGGATGAGATCCTTTGCCCGTCCTGTCATGGCAAAAACGGGGATGGATGATCCTGCCTGGAGGAGTGCTTTTCTGCCGCCAATCTCCCTGATTGCCCGGGAGGCGCAGGAGGTGAGGATATCGGCAGAACCGGCCAGCAGTTCTGCATCAGCATCCGTGATTCCCGTGGTGTGGACAGCGATGATGAATGCTTCCGGATTCTTCTTCCTGATTGCGATGGCATCTGTGGGGATGGTGGTGGTGACCGCGATATGAGCATACCCCTGTGCTGATGCGACCCGGACCCCACCGGGCTGGTCGATGGAGGCCGTCTGCCTGAACGGTATACTGCCGCCGTTCTGTTCAATCCCGGCAATCACTTCCGGGATGGGTGTGGTGCTCACCAGGCCCGACATCCTGCCCCCGATTCCCTGGACGAGTTCCGGGGTAGAGGCAATTACGGTCCCTGCCCCTTCGCAGGCAATTACTGCCGCATCAAAAAAACCTGCGGAAAGCCCGAAACTGATCAGTTCCGAAGCCCCGAACCCCACATAGTCCGTGGTCATGAGCAGCTTCCGGTTCCCGGTGCACATGCCGAACGACCGGATACGGTGCCCGATGTTCTCCTTCACTGCTTCCGGGGTTATGGGATCGACGGGGCGGGCAAAGCGGCGGGCAAGCGGGCATTCCCGGATGAGAGGGGGGCCGACCTCCACCACTTCGCCGTTCCGGACGGTGATCCTGCACCTGCCGATGGCCTCAAGGATATGCTCGTCAGGACTGCCGGTCATTGCTGGGAGTGATTTCCGGTTCCATGGTACATGGTTCAGCGCCTTCGCTTTCTTCCGCCAATCAGCGCAAGTGCACCACCCAGGGCACAGGTGACAACCGTGAGGCTGAGCGGAGACTCAGTGGGAGAGGGAGCGGGTGTCGGCGGAACGGTTGTCGGCAGGGTTGTCGGGATAATCGTAACTTCGGTGGTGGGAAGGACAGGCCGGGAGGTAGCAAGGGTGACGTTATCGATATATCCCTCTGCAGTGTTCCCGAGACGATAGTCCCCCTTGGTGGTGATAGCCAGCCGGTTCAGGAAGTAGAGTTCTCTCCCGATCGGGACAAAATATCCCCATACCAGGTCTCCCGTCGCTTTGTCAGTCACCTTGATATCAGCCTGCATCAGTTCTTCGTTATAGCGGATCAGGATGTGGTAGGTTGTATTCTCTGAAAACTCCTTGGTCTCGCACATGGGAACCTGTCCGCAGTACGACAGGAACTGGCTCGTCTTCTCGTGAAGATGGTTGTTCTGGTCGATGACCGAGATGGCCATGATCTGTCTGCCATCAATCTCCTCAAAGATGCCAAGGACATTCACCCCCTTGGAGATGTCCATATCCGAACTGGTCATCCCGAACCTGACTGCACTATCTTTGCTGAGTGAAGTGATGAGGAGGTCATATTCAAGGGTAAAGGGACCATCCGTATAATAAACCGGGATATATGCATACCCGTTTGTACCCCCTTCGGTCTCAAAATGATACATCTGCCGCTGGACATCCCAGTAATAGTGGGATGGACTGTTGGTGGTCCACCCCGGGTCGCCTGAAAAATCTGCCTGATAGAGGACGACTCTCTCTTCGGCTGCAATGGCCGGGGCGATGAGGATGAAGGTAGTACTTATCACCAGGAAAAAACAGACTGCCGCAGTATTCTGCATCGCATCACCTTTCGGAAGGATAACTCTCTCTGTTCATCGGATAAATCCTTTCCTTTCGGTAACAAAGAGAAAGGAGGTTAAAAAACAGGGTATCGTACTCATTTCGCCACGAAACTAACCATCAATTTACGATTGAAACTATCACGTCCCCCTGGTCTGAAAAATCTCTACAAAAAAAAGTGATACAACACTCTGTAAGAACCACGAAGGAATCTGATGGATGATACCACAGAAAAAAAGGGTAATTGAAATGCTGCAATACCCTGGAAAAATAGGGGGAAATTACCCCATACGGAACTGCTCAGCGCCGCCATGGAAGGTGAGGTCCAGGGTCTTTTTATCAAGATACATCTCACCGTCAGCATCAGGGCCGAGGTTGGTGACCGTAACCGGAGCTGGGACTTTCCTCCCATCGGCAAATATCACCGCATTACTATCGCCGGCCGGGATGATGATGGACAGGGTCGAGGTGAAGCCGCTGAACCTGGGTACACGGATATCCGAGATGATACCCGTCTTCACCTGTTTTCCATTCACGAACATCCTGACATCAGAGAACGAAACCACCGTGATACCGTTCCTGTTCACATCGACGACCCCCTTTGCCACATCGCCCGGGAAGAGCTGGACAATATCGCCATCTGCGAACAGGTAATTGGACCCGCCAATCTTGATCCATGCATCAGACCCGATCACCATGAACTGGAGGTAGGGGTCCGGGAGGAGATAGCCTTCCCGGCTCCCTGAGATGAACACCTCAACCCTCTCCACCTCACTGACCTTCACATATGCAGTCTGAATGCGGGTGTTGGATCCATACTGATTGGTTACCGTCAGCGAAACGGGATACTCCCCGGCATCCGTGTAGAGATGTGTCGGATTTTTTTCAGACGAGCCAGTCCCGTCGCCGAAATTCCATGCCCAGCTGGTGGGGTATCCTTCGGAAAGGTCATTGAACTGGACAGAGAGAGGAACAGATCCTTCCAGCGGAACTCCCGAGAACCGTGCTGATGGGACCATACCTGCAGCAATGTAGCCTGTTTCTGTTTTGCTGCTGGTACCATAGGAATTCTTTGCGGTCAGGGCGACCGTATAGATCCCCTGTACCTGGTACTGGTGTGAGGGATTTTGCGCGGTTCCTGTCCCGCCATCACCGAAGTTCCAGAGCCAGGAATCAGGAGATCCGGCAGAACGGTCAGTAAACTGGACGGTGAGCGGGACATCCCCGGACCGGGGACTTGCAGAGAACCCGGCGGTGGGCGGGCGGGGTGCAGGCTCTCCACCGGTTGGGGTGGTACCTGGTGTCACGGGCAGGGTTGAGGGGGTGACTGGAGAGGTCCCGATGGGAACCGTACCTGTCGGTGAGATGGTGGGCATGGAGGTCTGGACGGTAGGTGGGGGGGTTTCGATCGTGGGAAGGGGGGTCGGTCTGATGCTGGTCGTATACACAATGACTGATGTCTCTCCCGAGACATACCGGACCTGGATGATATCCGGGGATGCCGGGCCGGGATACTGTATACGGATCGTCTCACCCGTTGTCCAGGGCCAGTCCTGTCCATGGAGGAATGTTATCGCATTGTTCGGGATATCCTGCCCGTTGATAGTGATTCGTGTCGTACGGTCCTGGAGGGGGTCACCGCCATCATGGTAGATGTAGACGGTGTTTCCTGAACGTTCGGTATTAGCCTTGAATGAAGGAATAACCTCTGGTTGGGGGGGGAATAAAATAAAAACGACCAGAAGCGCAATCACAATGATTACGGCCGACAGTATCAGGGCAAGGAGAATGTTTCGCGCCAGAGCAGCCTCGCTTTCCATCAGTGTCACCTGCGGGCACCCTGATGCACTCTGAAACGGGCAAACAGGGCGATTCTTCCCGATTATGTTCAAATTACCCTGAGTTTATATCAATCTATTCCCGGAATTCCCCGTGTCGCAGGATCCGCATCAGGGGAGATTCCCTGGCCATGAACCGGGAAATAAAGGGAGCAAACCCGGGAGACCAGACCTCTGGTCCGCAAAGTACGTCCCAGTGTTCGTTCATGGACTGCCGGACATGCTTCCCGAGACCCACTTCCAGGACCTCAGCTGATCCAAGCAGGGACGCAGCCCTGGTGAATTTACGGGAAATTTCAACAATGTAGCGGCCATTTTCAATGAATGGTCCGGCAAAAAGATCCGGGGACCCGGCGTCCCGGTACTTCTCCCTGAACCGTTCGGCATTGGTACGGTTCCAGAGCGGGGGGCCGATGTGCCGGCGCACCAGGGGCGTTTCAACGATTGCCATCTCAAAGAGGAGCATGCAGCAGTCATCATGCATCTCGCAGTCTGCAGCATTGACAAAAAATCCGTTCCGTTCAAGGAGGGAACAGACCGATTCCAGGCTCCTCCTGAGTTGAGGTACTACGATTTCCGGTATATAGGGAGGAGTGGCAAAGGTAATGGCAATGAGGCTCGTCCCTTTCGTCAGGATAAGGGACGCCAGGTCTCCGGGGGAAAGATCAGGTTCCTTTGCCGGAAAAAAGAAAGAACCGGACGGATTCTCTCCATAGCCCCGGGCAAGCTCCACAAATTCATACATGCGGTCCAGTGATACCGATGCAGATACGTTCCGCCCGGGATCGACCGGGTCCACCACCACCAGGGGCTCTGAAAAATCCTTTGTCCGGTGTCCTTCGGGATCAATCAGGGTACCTGGCTTCCATTCAGCAGCAGCTGACAGGAGGGGTGTAAATCCTCCATGGAAGATGATGAGCAGTTCACAGAGATACCCTGAAAACCCTTCAGTCATCTGGTCTGAACCATAGACACCCCCTGCTTTCGCGAACTGTTTGAGGAGCAGGACATCATCGATAAACGGACCAACGCGGGCCTCGATATACCGGGTATGGAAGGGAGTGCGATCCACTGCCGACCGGATTGCTGCTGCTGATTCTACCCGGAAACACGGTACGAGGTCTACATCGAGCCCGTCAATGCTGGCGTTGAGGTAGGGGTGTTCGGCATATTTCTCAAGGTACGGTGCATTCAGCCTGTCGGCAATGTCCCGTGCCAGCGAGAGTCCCTCTCGTTCGAGGTCCTCGCGGGAGAGATCCTGGTCAAAGAGGAGGAAGAGGTCAATATCACGATCACCCCGGATAAAAGTGCCGCGGGCAACCGAACCAACGATCATGGGTTCAGCCCGGCCGCTCTCTGCTGCTACAGTCATGAGCAGGTTTGCCACACTCCTGATATGGTTCTCCTCAGACGAGGTCGGTCTGATGCGGGAGAGTACCGCCCGTTCAAGGGGACTTTTCATACGCATGACACCTCAATTATCATACGCATGGCACCTCAATCATACGCATGGCACCTCAAGAATGGTATCATACAGCGGTCCCTGGGGGGTAAGGGTACTCTTCTTGAGCTGCCATGCCTGGACCGTGAAGCTGCCGTAGTCTTTCCGGGGAATCTCCTGCATCCGGGCAAGGAGCGAAGGATCATACTGCCTGACCCGGGCGAGCGTGGCATGGGGGCGGAACGGGCGGTCGTCCCGGGGAATACCCCGTGGTACAAGGGCCGTCTCAATGAGGTCATGGAGTCCAGCTGATTTTCCTCCATCAGACACGGTGCACCAGATCACCCGGGGCTGGCGGGAATTGTTTGCACCAATCCCCGCGATGGTGATCCCGAATGACCCGTACGACAGAGTCCGGAGAGACTCTCTGATCTGATCTGCCTGTTCAGCAGACACCTCACCGATGAACTTGAGGGTCATATGGATGATTGAAGGATCGACAAAAGAGAGCCTGGCGCTGCTCTTTTTCAGGATAGCCTGCGGTTCCCTGAGCCTCTCCCTTACCCCGGGGGGGAAATCCAGGGCTACAAAAAGGCGGACCATGGTCCCCCTCCTGCTATTTCCCTCAGCCCCTGATCTCCCGGCGCCCGCAGGAGCGTGATAGTTGTACCCGTGGTGTATGGCAAAAAAATACCCTTTTTATGTATAATCATGCACGATAGACAAATATTTTTTCACCAAAGACAAGTACTGGTTTGGAACGAGTTGTGGGGGGAAAAGATTGGCAGATAAACCAAAGCTCATTATTTACACGCTTCAATACTGTCCAAATTGCGAAACGCTCAAGGAATATCTGACGAGCGAGGGGATCACCTGCGAGGAGAGAGACATGTCCTGTGCCGAATCCCTGACCGATCTCCGGGTTCACGGTGTCTTTGTATCGGAGGCACCGGTGCTCCGGGCTGATTCATCGTTCCTTGTATCCCGGGACCTCTTCTCTGCCGGGACTCTCAATAAGGAACAGGTGCGGAAGCTGACCGAGGGTTCCTGATGGCAGGAAAACAGACACGGCAGACTACATTTGCAGGGGTCTTTGTTCCCCAGATGCCGCCGGTAAGGACCAGCGATGGCCACATCATCGAATGGGACCGGAGGCGGATCGTCGACCAGATTGTATCCGAGACGAAACTTGTTGAGATATTCTACGGGTATGAGGGGGCGAGCGAGCAGGTGGCCAACGATATTGCCAGGCTGGTCGAGCAGCGGATATGTTCGCTCGGTCTCAATGCCCTCTCAGGACCGCTCATCCGCGAGATTGTGAACATGACTCTCCTCGAGCAGGGGATGGTCCAGTACCGGAACGTCTGTACCCGGGTGGGCACACCAGTCTTCGATGCCCACCTGATCGACGTGGGGCGGGGATTTGAGGCCAGAGACAATGCGAACCTGCAGGAAAACGCTGAGACCTCCCATAAAAAGAAAGCCGACAAGATCAGCAAGGAGCAGTACCTCCTCCAGCTCCCGCCACACCTCGCTGATCACCACCTGGCTGGTGACATCCATATCCATGACCTGGAATATTTCGGTACCCGGCCGTTCTGCCAGGACTGGGATCTCCGGTATTTCCTGTACTATGGCCTGATGCCCGATGGAAACGGCACCAAGGCCTCGGTTGCAGGTCCGGCAAAGCGTGCGGAAGTAGCAGTCCTGCACGCGGTCAAAGCGCTGGGTAGTGCCCAGACCAATTTTGCCGGCGGGCAGGGATACTATAACTTCCTCACCTTCCTTGCTCCTTACTTCGAAGGGATGGAATACGGTGAGATGAGGCAGCTGATGCAGATGTTCGTCTACGAGATGACCCAGATGATGGTTGCCCGCGGCGGTCAGCTGGTATTCTCATCAGTCCAGCTCAGTCCCGGGGTACCGCATCTCTGGAAGGACAGGCCCTGCGTGTACAAGGGGAAGATATGGGACGGCCGGGTAGGCCCGCTCCGGGTGTACGGTGAATTTGAACGGGAGGTCCGGCTGCTCTTCAGGGCGCTGATGGAAGTAATGCTCGAGGGTGATTACTGGGGGAAGCCGTTCTCTTTCCCAAAGCCGGAGATCAGCATAGAGCCGGATTTCATGATCGAGGACGAGGAGTTCAACAGGAAGAACCCGGATCTCCCGACCTACCATGACCTGTACCTGCTCACCTTCGAACTCGCGTCCAAGTTCGGGACCCCCTACTACGACAACCAGATGCCGGATTACCGGGGGGCAGGCAAGGGGATCTCATGCTACCAGTGCTGTGCTTACCAGTTCTCCGCGGTTGCGGATGAGGACAGCGAGTTTGAGGATAAGCTCGCCTTCAGTGATGGCAGGCACTTCTCCATGGGATCCTGGCAGGTGGTATCCCTGAACTGTCCCCGTGCGGCATATCAAGCCGAGGGGGAGGATCTCCGCCTCTTTGCTGAGCTGAGAGCCCTGATGGACGTTTGCATTGAGGTCTTCAAAATTAAGCGGCGATGGCTTGAACTGATACGGGCTCACGGCCGTATGCCCTTTGCCATGCAGCGCCCGAAGGATCCCGCAACCGGCGAGCGGGGGGCCGTTGCTGTTGACCTGGATGGCCTGGTCTACACTATCGGGGTCGTCGGGGTCAATGAAATGGTGCAGCACCATACCGGCTCCCAGCTCCATGAATCACGGGAAGCATTCGTGCTGGCCGTCAGGGCAATGACCGAGATGGAACTCTATGCACGCGAGCTTTCGCAGCGGAATAATATGACCATCGCCCTGGCCCGCACTCCCGCAGAGACCACCGGGCAGCGGTTCGCGGTAGCTGACCTTCTCACCAAGAATTACCGGGAGTTTGCAGCGAACGTGATCAAGGGTGACCTTGAGAATGCCCTTGAGAACCTTGGCACCACCCGGGATCTGCCGATCTACTATACCAACGGGACCCACGTTGCCCCGGGGGCAAACATCCCGCTCGCAAAGAGAATGGAGATCGAACACGTCTTCTTTCCCATCGTTGACGGGGGAAATATTTTCCACATCTGGCTTGGTGAACAGCGGCCTGATCCCCGGGGCCTCATGGAGATGGCCTTCAGGCTCTGCCGGACCACCCAGATCGGGTACTTTGCCTTTACCCGGGACCTGACCGTCTCCCTCCGGCAGTTCCGGGAGTTCCGGTCAGATAAGGAACGGATATCTGACTGGGTTAAAAAAGATACCAAAATCAAAGCCTGATATCGTTCAGGCTTTTTTCTTTTTCAGCACAATATCGATGACACCGTGCCGGATCTGGTAGTGACTGTGTATGACGTCGATTCTGATGTCGAAGGGGATGGATGCCTTTCTCTCACCGACCACGATGGTTACTCCGTCAGCTGAGATATCTGCATATGCAGCAGACCTTGCTTGAGGCGGGAGCCTGGCGGTGACAAAGAGGAACTGCTCATCCTCGATCACCTCGTACTCAATCTCTTCGTCCGGGTGCTGGTCCATAGGGATGATCCGGGGTTTCTCTCCCGGTTTTCCGGCTATGATGGTATAACCGATGAAATGAGTACCGTCCTTCTCAGGCATATTCCTGATGATATCCTCTACCATGCGGGATATGTTCTTCAGGAAGTCATCATAGGGGTTATTCTGCGGCATGGACACCACACAATCTGAAGTTCTGCCCCTCCTTCTCCACCATATGCCTCACCGTCAGGCGTTCCAGGCCCTCGGCAAGGTCTGAATCGGGGATACCGGTCAGTTCCGAGAGTTCCGCCTTCGTGAGGTCACAATGGGCAAGGGCAATCAGCAGGTTGATCTCTTCATCATTGTCGATCAGGTCACGGCCATACTGAACAATTTCACGGATCTGCATGTCAATACTCTTGTCGAGCGTCCGGAGATTTTCAATCATTTCATCCCGTGCATCCACCAGTTTCCGCAGGGTGGCCAGGGCTATCCTGAACCGGATATCGGCACTCCCGGATGCCGGCGTTATGCTTTCGAGCCGGTTGAGGTTGACCATCACCGTGATGTCATTGGCCAGGTAGTAGTATTTTCTCCTCCTCTCATCAAGCCGGAAGCAGAGGATATCTTCGCGTTCCAGCAGCTGGAGGTGCTCAATGACCGCCTTCGGGGAGAGCATGAGACGATCGGAAATCTCGGTAACAAAACAGGGTTTCTGTCTCAGCAGCTCGATGATACGCCGGCGGTTTCTGTTCCCCAGAATATCGAGGATCCGAGCAACCTCAACATGATCCAGCATTTTGATTACTTTATGTTAGGGTTCTTTATATATATAGATTTATGTATCCGGGTAGAGGTCCCCCCGCCGTTCAAAAAGGTTCGTGCAAGTGTTTCACCCCCGCGTCCTGGTCTCGTGGGATGGTTCCCTCAGCACCGGAATTCCACTGGCCATGTTCATGGCAGTAAAGGCCAGGATACCCTCGATGATGACTGACCAGCGGGAAGCGGCAGGGGATGCGGGGATAGTGCCGGAACTGACGCTATTATTCCCCTGACATGGCTGAAGATGAGGAGGACCTCCGCGTTCCCCATGCTGATGCCAGCGGGACGGGCGGTTGAAAAATGAAGGGGGTCAATCGGACAGGCGGTAATTGGGCGCTTCGTCGGTAATCAGGATGTTGTGCGGATGGCTTTCAGTATGCCCGGCAGCAGTGATCCTGACGAAGCGGGTCCGGCTATGCATCTCCTTGATGGTCCTTGAACCGGTGTACCCCATCGCGGATTTGAGGCCCCCGGTCAGCTGGTAGAGGACCTCAGAGACACTGCCCACATAGGGGGTGACCCCTTCCACGCCTTCGGGAACAAATTTTGTACTGCCTATCTCCTTTTTCTGGAAATAACGGTCACCCGAAACACCCCCGCTCATGACCCCGAGAGACCCCATCCCCCGGTACTGCTTGTATCGCCGGCCTTTCATGGTGATTATCCGGCCGGGTGATTCATCCGTGCCGGCAAGGAGGCTCCCCATCATGACACTGTCTGCACCGGCAGCAATTGCCTTTGCCACATCACCCGAAAACCGGATTCCCCCGTCAGCGATAACCGGGATTCCCGCAGCCTGGACCGTGTCGGCAACGCTGGCAATAGCGGTGATCTGGGGTATCCCTACGCCGGCCACGATCCTGGTGGTACAGATGGATCCCGGGCCGATGCCCACCTTGAGTCCGTCGACCGTATCCATGAGATCCTCTGCTGCTTCCGTGGTGGCAATGTTGCCGGCGATCACATCAGCCCTTGCACTTCCCTTTATCTCCCTGACTGACTTGACCACGTTCATATTATGCCCGTGTGCACAATCGACCACCAGGGCATCAGCACCAGCCTCATCGAGGAGCATTGCCCGGTCAAAATCGAAGGGACCGACTGCTGCAGCCACCACCAGTTTCCCGCTCCTGTCATGGCAGGCGTTCGGGTACTGTCGTTTCTCAAGGATGTCCTGCATGGTGATGAGTCCGGCCAGCCGCCCGGTATGGTCTATCACCGGGAGGCGTTCGACTTTGTTGGTATACATGACTTCGAGAGCCTCTTCGAGAGAGATATCTTCGGTTGCGGTGATCGGCTCCCGGGTCATGATCTTTCTGACACTCTCAGTACCCCGTCGTCTTGCGATACCCCGTACGTCCCGGCGGCTCACGATTCCCACCACGGTCCCCTGCTCGAGGACCGGAACCCCGCCTATCCGGTGCTCGTTCATGAGCCGTTCAACCTCTGCCACGCTCATATCGGGATCGACAGAGATGACCTGGCGTTCGATCAGCTCTTCGGCCTGTTTGACCAGCCGTATCTCGGATACTTCCTGCTCCGGGGTCATATTCCGGTGCAGGACACCGATTCCTCCTTCACGCGCAAGGGCAATTGCCATCCATGATTCAGTGACGGTGTCCATCGCGGAAGAGACAAGCGGGATATGCAGGGGGATATTCCGTGAGAACCTGGTGCGGATATCGGCTTCATTGGGTTCGATATGCGATTTGGCAGGAATGAGCAGCACGTCATCGAATGTCAGGGCAACCGGTGCCTGGAGTTTCTCAAGAAACATAGTTCATCCAACCATCCTGGCAAGCTGAACAACCAGCTCTTCCTGGATTGCTGCCTCTCTCTCACCGCCACAGACCATTCCCCTGACCCCGATGATATCCGGGTTGATCCGCCTGATGACGGGGAGGTGTTCAAATCCAAGCGAACCGGCAAGTGCGGTCCATAGCCCGGCTTCCCGGTTCATTGCGGTAAATTCCCTGAGCGATTCCTCGCTCATGAATTCAAAGGTGCTCTTTCCATCTTTTATGCCGGTATCGACCATAGCCACATCGGCCCCGGCAGCAGCAGCCAGAGGGGCCATGGCGAACGGAGAGATCGTGCCGAGCCGGGAGTAATCGGAGTAGGAGGAGATGACCACGTACTTCCCGGGAAACTCTTCCTTGACCGCCCTGACAACGGCTGCAATAAATTCTGCAGCACGTGCCGAACCATCAAACATCAGGCCTACTTTTACAAAATCAGCACCGGCATGTGCAGCCCCGCAGGCAGCCAGCGCAGCTCCCCCTGGCTTAAAATCAAAATCCCCAATGGCTGCACTGACCGGCTTGCTGGAAAGCTCTTTTACTGCCCGGATTACCCAGGGAAAATTTGCGCCAAGTGATCCCTCGGCAGGTCGTTTCACATCAATGATATCGGCAGCAAGGGATCGTTTTGCTTCTTCAACATCCCTCGGGCTGACCAGCAGTCGCATAGGATTTAATGATCGTGCAGGCTAATAGTGATTACGCTCACCCATGGATTTGGTTCTCGCAATGGACCTGAAAGGAGGACTTGTTGTCCACGGAAAGAGAGGCGAACGGAATACCTACCGGCCCCTGACCTGGGGACTCTCTCCCACCGCGGAGCCTGTATCCTACCTGTCGGTCATGCGCCCGCATGCTCTCTACATCGCTGATCTCGACCGGATTACAGGACGGGGTTCCCATGACCAGGAGATCATATCCTGTGCCCGGATGGTCAGCACCTGCTACGTTGACCGGGGATGCCGATCACCTGAGGATTACCTTTCTGGAGAAAATATCATGAATGTCGTAGGAACTGAGACGGCCGGGGAGGATCTTACCCGCTATCCGTCAGGAATTTTGTCGCTTGATATCAGGAACGGCCATGTTATACCCGGGGCAGGGGTGCCAGCCCAGGTGATCACAGAGGCAGAACCTCTCCCGTTCCGGGGATACCTCATCCTCAACCTCGGCGCAGTCGGGACCAGTGAAGGTCTTCCTGCGGCCGAGCTTTCCCCTCTCCGTTCTGCAACGGCCAAGTATCTTCTCTATGGTGGAGGCATTTCCGGGGTCCGGGACCTTGACCTCCTGGCATCCGCCGGGTTTGATGGAGCGGTTGTAGCCACGGCAGTGCATACGGGGAAGATCCCCATCGATGCTGTCCGGAGGGGAGTCTGGTGCTGATTACCATCGAAGGAATTGACGGGAGCGGGAAGAGCTCCCTCATCTCCTCCCTTGCCGTTCTCCTCGATGATCTCTGCCCGGTCTTCACCCGGGAGCCGGGTTCGACCTGGGTGGGGGAATCGGTCCGGCGGGCTATTGCCGAGGAAGCTGACCCGGTTACGGAGGCTCTCCTTTTTGCTGCCGACCATGCTGCCCACATTGCAGCTGTCATAGGTCCCGCACTCAACCACGGGGCACTGATCATCTCCGACCGTTACTCAGACAGCCGCTACGCGTACCAGCAGGTGATGCTCGAAGGGATCGTTGATGAACCACTGGCATGGCTCCGTGCTGTCCATGACCGGTGGACCATTCCCCCCGATCTCACCTTCCTGATCGTCCTCCCGGTGGCGGTCGCGCTCTCACGGATGGATAATGACCGGAAGCGGGAGCATTTCGAGCAGCCAGGTCTCCTGGAAAAGGTGCAGAATAACTATCTTGCCCTTGCCGCTGAGGAGCCCTCCCGGTTTGTTCTGATCGACGGTTTAAAAAATGAAGGAGAGGTTGCGGCCTTTGTGGCAGCCAGCATCAGGGATTTTTTCGGACGGTCACGATCACATCATCGACCGTAATCACATCCACCAGCTCTCCCCCGACAAGGTACCTGGACCGGAGTGAGAATGCCCCGTCGGGAACCGGGATATCCTTTCCCCCCGCATGGACAAAAGCCGGCGGGCTGGCGAGCTGATCCGGGGGAAGCGCCCGGATTGCGTCCATAAATGCCGTTGCGTCCTTCCGGAGGGCAGGTCCGATGACCGCCATGTTGAACTGGACATCGCCGGCTTTTTTCTCCAGGGCTTTCCGGTCGCTCTTCCAGGACACTTCAGCATTCAAAGCCCGTGCCATGTCTCCGGCATCATCGGATATCTGATCGGTAAAGATGGTGATACGCCCCAGGGGGGCGTTGAGGGCAAGTCCCCCTTCATGCTTGTAATTTCTTACTGCGGCAACGAGGCGGCTGAGGAGATCACCCTGCCTGAGCGCCTCCGGATCGGCATACGAAGGGACCGGCCAGGCTTTGAGGTGGACGCTCTCCTCACCCATGCAGGAATTGACCTCTTCGGCAAAATGAGGGGCAAATGGCGCCATGAGCCGGCAGAGGGTGTCAAGTGACTCCCAGAGCACCCTGCAGGCGCTGTCCCGGGCCGGGTCTTTGGAATAGAGCCTTCCCTTGACGAGTTCAATATAGTTATCGGCAAGGATGTTCCAGGAAAACTCCCTGATCTCCTTCAATGCCCGGTCGAACTGGTACTGGCTCATGGCATCGGTAACCCCGGCAGTGGTCTCTGACAGTTTGGCAAGGAGCCACCGGTCAGCCAGGGTTTGCGGAACCGCCGTATGGTCGAACTCCTCCTTTTTGAGCTGAATGAGCACGAAACGGGCAATGTTCCAGAGCTTGGTCTGGAAGCGCGATGCGGCAATCATATCATTCCAGTTGAACATGATGTCAGAACCGGTGGTCGCCCCGGCGGCGGCCCACTGGCGGAATGCATCTGATCCATACTTCTCAACAATCTCTTCAGGGGATATGATATTGCCCCGGCTCTTGCTCATCTTGAACCCGTCCTCGCCGAGCACCATCCCGTTGATCAGGATCTCGTCCCAGGGGCGGATCCCGGTGAGCGCAACGGACCGGAGAATGGTATAGAACGCCCAGGTCCTGATGATGTCATGGCCCTGGGGACGGAGCTGTGCCGGGAAGATCTCCGGGATACAATCCCCGTTCCACCCGGTGACATTCAGAACTGAGATTGAAGAGTCCATCCAGGTATCCAGGACATCCTCCTCACCGGAAACCTCTGACGATCCGCAGGATTTGCAGGGGTGGTTTGGACGGGTGATTGTCGGATCGACCGGCAGTTCCGATTCATCAGGAACGATCATTTCACCGCACCTGGTACAGAACCAGACCGGGATAGGGGTGGCAAAGATCCGCTGCCGCGAGATGCACCAGTCCCATTCCATCTGCTGGATCCAGTTCTCCATGCGGAGAAACATGTGCCCGGGAGTCCATTTCACCTCGCGTGCTGCGGCCATGATCTCATCGGGAACGATCCGGACAAACCACTGTCGCTCACTCATGATTTCGATAGGGGTCTTGCACCGCCAGCAGGCTCCCACCCGCTGCTCAAGGGGTTCCTGGCGGAGCAGTATCTCCTGGTCCCTCATGTCCCGGAGGATGGCCTCCCTGCACTCCCCTGATTTCATGTTCTGGTACTTACCCGCTATCGCCGTCATCCGGCCCTGGCGATCGATGGCCTTCCGGAGATCGAGGTTGTGCTGTTTCCACCAGTGGACATCCTGCTTGTCTCCAAAGGTACAGATCATGACTGCACCAGAGCCAAAGGCCGGATCGACCGCCTCATCGCTGATGACCGGGACATCATGGCCAAATATCGGGACTTTCAGCCGCCGGTGATGGAGGGCAGTGTACCGGGAATCCCCGGGGTGGACGGCAACGGCAACGCAGGCAGCAAGGAGTTCGGGGCGGGTGGTGGCAATTTCAATACCGTCAAAATCAAAATAGTTGAGCCGCGTCTCTCCCGGTTCATAGGTGACCTCGGCAAACGCTATGGCCGTTTCACAGCGGGTGCAGAAATTGACCGGATGTTCACTCTGGTAGACGTACCCTGCCTGCAGCATCCTTAAAAAAGATTTCTGGGTCTTGACATAGTATTCCGGGAGCATGGTGATGTATTCATTGCTCCAGTCAATGGAGAACCCCAGTCTCCGCAACGTGAACCGCATCTTTTCGATATTCTTGAGGGTCAGCTCCCTGCACATCTTCCGGAACTCATCGCGGGGAACATCGTTCTTGGTAATGTCATGGATCTCTTCCACCTTGACTTCGGTTGGCAGGCCATGGCAGTCCCATCCCTGGGGGAACATGACGTTATAGCCCAGCATCCGCTTGTAGCGGGCAATGAAATCGATGTAGCACCAGTTAAAGGCATTACCGATATGGAAATTACCGGTCGGGTAGGGGGGCGGGGTATCGATAATAAACTGCGGGCGGTCGGAAACCGGGTCAAAATAATGGTCTTCATCACGCCAGACGCCCTGCCACCGGGGCTCCACCTCATGAAAATTATAGTTCTTCGGGAGGTCCTGTGGGAGAGGCATTTCTCTCATATTTGTACTGGGAAGAAATATAGTGTTCGAACAATTCAGCGCAGATACTGGCTGCATTGAGCCGGTACTGGGCCGGATACCACGGAACAGGGAACAGAGTATCGCAAAAGCCCACAAAAAACTCTTTTGTCATCCCATCCAACCATACACGGGATGTCCAACCAGTTCGGGGACAGGCTCGCGGCAATTCTTGCTCTCTCTTTTGTACTGATTGCTCCTTTTATCCAGCCCCCGTGGGTTCTCTCCGTCATGATCTTCCTCTTCTCATCGGTTCTCTTCCTTATCCGGAAAACCCGGTTTCTTGCCCTGGCCCTGGTTCCCATCGCAATTCTCTACGGGCTCGGGCTTCTCCCGCTCCTGGTTTTTTCCTGCACCTTCACCATCATGGTCATCGGCGAACTTGCATTCAGGTGGGGTGCGGGGAGGCTCCAGTCCTATGTCGCCTACATCATTGCCGCGTTTCTGGGTTGCCTGCTGGTGATGCTCTACCTTCAGGACTATGTCCCCCTGGTAATCCTCTTCGGGGTGGTCGTGGCCGTACTGCTGAAGGCCATCGTCAGGGAACGCGAGGATGCCCTGATGATCGAGGCGCTTGGCATCGCCATGACCATGGCCCTCATCTATGACCTGAATTACCAGGCAGACATGATCCTCATTGCTGCCGCGGTCATCGTTGCCTTTGGGTTTGGCTATTTTTCCTATAAAACAAATACTGCTGACGTAAGCGGGCTCTTTTCCGGGGCACTCATCGGGATCATCCTCATCATATTTGCCGACATCCGGTGGTTCCTGGTCATGCTCGCGTTTTTTATCACGGGTTCGGTCAGCACGCGATACCGGTATTCTGAAAAGGAAAAAATGGGCGTGGAGCAGGCCAGGGGCGGGGCCCGGGGCTACCTCAATGTCTTCTCGAACGGGACGGTGGGTGCTGCCTCCGCAGTCCTCTTCGGAGTGACCGGCAACCCCCTCTTTTCAGCCCTCTTCGTAGGGAGTGTGGCCACGGCGGCAGCAGACACCATGGCCAGCGAGATCGGGATAACCGGTGGTGATCCCTATATGATCACCACGTTCTCCCGGGTCCCTCCCGGGACGAACGGGGGAGTGACCGTGCTGGGTGAACTGGTTGCCGTCTTTGGGGCTCTTCTCATCTCGGTTACCGCCTTTGGCCTGGGGGTTATTCCCGCCTCCTTCATTCTCCCCGGGACCATTGCCGGTTTTATCGGCACCAATATTGACAGTGTTATCGGAGCAGTCTTTGAGAACCGGGGGGTTATTGGCAATGCCGGAACCAATTTTGTGGCCACCGCCGGAGGAGGAATATGTGCCCTCCTCCTGGTCTTCCCGTTCTGAGCGCTGCTTTAGTACCTGAACCAGCGCCCCTTCTCATCATACTCACCGAAATCTGTTCCGGCAGAGGGAGTACCCGCAGAGTCACGGAAGAAGCAGGCCTTGAAACTGTAGAGGATCGAGACCGTGACCGTCACCGCAAGGAAGAGGAGGGCTGCGGTGATCAGGATGCCGTCAGCCCCCAGCAGGGCATTGAACTGGTCGAAGGTGAAGGCCTGCAGTTCAGCCTGGCTCATGGCTGCCATCGGTTCGAGACGGTCGTACAGCGCAGCGGTCCAGACAATCAGGGTACCCGAGAAGATAGCGAACCCTATGGCAAGGGAGACGAGATAGAAGATCAGGCAGGCACGCGTCCGCTGGAGGACAAATTCGACGCTCCTCCTGACAGCATCAAAAACCTTCCGCTCCTCAATCACTGCAGCGGTATCGTAGAAAAACGTAAAAAACAGGATAGACACACTTACCGAGATAACCACGAATGCAAGAGAAGATCCTGCAATACCCATGGCCACGAGCGGAATGAACAGGAGGAATATGGTGAGAAGCACCCCGAAGAAGATGACCAGTGAGGGGAGGAGGACGGGAAAGTAAAAGGAGACTCCGCCCGAAAAGAAGGAACCCGGGGTCCGCTCACCGCTCCTGACCTGGTACATCAGACCGGCAACAAAGAAGGGGAACAGGACCATTTCGAGAATCCAGAGTCGCTCGGCAATGAATAAGCCGGCGTAGTACTGCAGGATGAGGAAGGATGCGGCAAACGACCCGCCCGCGATTCCCGGCAACCAGCGGCATGGCAGGGAAAGACCGGAGACTGCTGATCTGAGGGATTCCAGTACCATGCTACCTGACCCGCGGCATGGCCACAATCTCCCGCACCTGGAGATCGAAGAAGGATGCCGTGTGGGAGGGTCTGATGACACAGACGGTGTCAGCCCCGCTGTAGGTCCCCCCCACGGCAACGACCTCCTCGTCCACATCAACCGCACCCTGGTCGGCAGCAATAAGGACGCATTCGACGGCAACCTTCAGGCCGACGGCAATCACCCGGCGGAGGGTTTCTGCCACTGCTTCGGTCCGTGATCCGCCCCCGACCTTCTGGGAACGGGAGAATGATCGCTCCAGCCCGGAGAGCGAATGGGTACCGGTAACTACCAGGGCCCCGGCCGCGAGCAGCGTCTCTGCTGCTGCCGGGGAGAACTCCCATTCACCGGGTTTCGAGAAACCGACCACATGGGTGACCACGATAAGCTTCAGCCCCGTACCTTCCATCGCTTCCAGGAATACACGTGCTGTTTCCCCCGATGTGCTGGCCACCACCATGCGGGAAAGGCCAAGTTCTCCGGCTCGTTCGATGGCAAACCGGGCACAGTCCGGGGTATTCTGCTTACCGGGTGCATCGAAATAGTAGGTATTCCGGGCCACAAATGACATGATAACAGCTTAATTAGGTAGCATCACTTAAAGGGAATTGGTATGATTACACTCGCCCTCGCGGGAAAGCCGAACTGCGGGAAATCGACTTTTTTCCGGGCCGCAACCATGGCACCCGCAGAAATTGCCAACTATCCCTTCACCACCATCGATGCAAATTTCGGGGTGGCATACCTCCGGGCGGTATGCCCCTGCAGGGGACTGTCGCTCCCCTGCGAGAGCTGCAGGGACGGGGTGAGGTTTGTACCGGTCAACCTCGTCGATGTTGCCGGCCTGGTGCCCGATGCCCATAAAGGCAGGGGTCTCGGGAACCAGTTTCTTGACAACCTCCGGCAGGCCGATGCCATCCTCCATATCGTGGATGCCAGCGGGTCAACCGACAGCGAGGGAAACCCGGTAGATCCCGGGAGCCATGACCCGAGAGATGACATGGCATTCCTCGAATATGAGATGGCCATGTGGGTGTATGGCATCATTGACAAACACTGGGCAAAACTGTTGCGCCAGGCACAATCCAAGACCTCCGCCATTCACCGGGCTCTCTCTGAGGTCCTTACCGGACTGAAGATTTCACCTGAAGATGTTCGGGATGCTGAGCTGGCGGCATCAGTTGACCTTGTCCATGCTGATCCCGGGGCGCTCCAGGCATTCTGCCGGGAAATTGTCCGGATCAGCAAACCCATGGTGCCGGTCGGGAATAAAATTGACCTTGCACCCGGGAAGATGGTTGATGCCCTGAAGGACAGCCGGTTCATCTTTGCCACCGCCGCAGGGGAACTGGCACTCAGGAATGCCGACCACGCCCAGCTGATCCGCTATATGCCGGGAGATCCCGGTTTCACCATCCTGAAAGAGGATGCTCTCTCCCCCCAGCAAAAGGCAGGTCTAGGAAGAATTGCCGAAGTCATGGCCAGGTATGGGGGTACCGGCATCCAGCAGGCAATCGATTATGCTATCCGGGAGGTTCTCCGGCTGATCGTCATCTACCCGGTGGAAGACGAACATAAATTTTCAGACAGCAGGGGCCGGGTGCTCCCCGATGCATTCCTGATGAAGCGCGGGTCGACACCCCGGGACCTTGCCTACCTGGTCCATACCGATATCGGCAAGGGATTTCTCTACGCCGTGGATGCCCGGACAAAGATGCGGGTCAAGGATACCCACGAGCTGAAAGACGGGGATATTATCCGGATCGTAAGTACCGCGAAATAATCTCTTTTTATCAAATCCGGCACCGGATTTCAGGTATTTTACCGATAAATATATATACTCACATTTGCTACCTGATGGTATCATGGGCGGCGAGGTCTTTCAGGCCCAGGTCATCAGAAGTTTCTTTGAAACCATTACGGGCACGGACAGGAACCTGACCCGCATTTATATGTGTGTCATCAGCCTGGCCAAGCTCAGGATGGAAAACCCGGAGAAGATATCCTTCCTGGTCGACCAGATCAGGAAGAGCAAGCAGCAGCGGGAGCTCTCCATCGATATTCTTGACTACATGTGTGATGCTGCACTCCAGCTCGATATGAACGTGGTCCAGACCGCGTTCGGCGTGAAGAGCACCGGCGAAATTCTGCAGGATTTTACCGGCATCAGCCTGGACACCCTCTAGGTGCGGATCATCCCCGCACAGGGTTCTCTTTTTTTAATGAAGTTCCAGGCTATTTGGATTATTTTCTGATTTAGGGTATAATTTAGGGTATCGTGGCATTTCAGCCACTAAATTTTCCACCGGTTTTAGATCACTATCTCGATTAAGACGCTCCTGGGGGTTGCGCCTTCGGCTTACCCCCGCCGCTGTGGCGTCCCCCCTTATGCGATAGGCCGGTGTTATGGAACAGATTCTTTTTTGCATCCCTACGAATGTTCAGTGACTTTTTTTCCTGTCGATTTCAGAACTGGATATATACCACATTTTCAGTCGTAATTTGATTTTGGATCTGGTGGTCAAATTGGTACTATACCCTACGATAAAAGGCACTCTCTGTTCCCCCTCAACCATAGCTTCTTCTCATCCCTGGACCCTGCAAGGTTTCAATCTGAGGGAGGAGGCGTCTTGCCGGAGGGGTATGGGATTTTTTCACTACTCTTCCTTTTTGACAAACAATTTATTAAACGAAAAAGGGAGAAGCTTCTTTCTAAGAAGTCTGGGATTATTCTCTTCCAGATTCCGGAGAAGGTCTCTCGATGCCCATCGCGAATCCTGTTCTTGATCTGATAACAATAGCAGTTTTTCTTCTTCTTGTCACCATTACAGCGAATTTGGCAGGACGGTATCTTGCAACAGTCTTTTCTGGAAGGCTTCAGTGGAATCCCCTCGGCCGATTGGAAAATGGCTTGTTTCACCTGATTGGAACTTCTCCTGAATATGAGGAGACCTGGCAGGGATATGCACGCGACCTGCTGGTCTTCAATGCCATCGGGTTCTGCATCCTGTTTCTCATTCTTGTCATCCAGGGCATATTACCCCTCAATCCCCAGCAGGTCCCTGGATTTTCTCTCTCCACAGCACTCAATATCGCCGTGAGTTTCACCACGAATACC
>Ga0209254_10000048_pt1 | contig 70881 bp, 61 predicted proteins | sample FrelakmetDIP11DI_FD_187148 | JGI IMG/M metagenome (GOLD analysis project Ga0209254, IMG submission 187148) | Freshwater lake sediment microbial communities from the University of Notre Dame, USA, for methane emissions studies - DIP11 DI (SPAdes)... | ecosystem: Environmental > Aquatic >...
CGCCGCAGTCGACGTGCTTCCGAGTACCTCGTCGAGCTGGGTCTCCCGGTCGACGCTCGGTCTCACTGCTCTGGATTTCGCGATCTTCGGCGGGACCGGTCGCCCGGACTTCTCGGCAACGGGCAGCCCGATCACCTTCGGTTACTCGCGCAGCAATACGACGCCTGACGCAGTGAGGACCGCGCAGGACGGAATCGACAACTGGCGCGTCGTGGTGAATCCGGCGAGCACCAACGTGCCGGAGCCCACGAGCCTGGCCCTGCTCGCTATCGGTCTCGGCCTGCTGACGCGTTACGCGAGGCGCCGAACCGACTGAGGAGGCTGCTTCGGGCGGGGGGGCGATCGCGCTCTCGCCCGAGCTTTCCAGGGTACCGACGCCCGAGCCTCGCCGCGGCCCTGGTGAGGTGCGGGCGTTCCTGCCGACCTATCGCGCCGCGTCGCTTCCGCTGGCGCCCCGACCCGGTCTATCCTTCCCGCACCGTCGCCGAAGGAGGCCGAAGGAATGAAGGTCGCCCTGTTCGTCCCCTGCTACATCGACGCCTTCTTCCCCGAGGTCGGCGTCGCCTCGCTGGAGTTGCTCGAGCGTCTCGGCGTCGAGGTCGCCTATCCCCTCGACCAGACCTGCTGCGGCCAGCCGATGGCGAACAGCGGCTGCGAGGAGGACGCCGCCGGCACCGAGGCGCTCTTCGTCGAGAACTTCGCGGGCTACGACTACGTCGTGGGGCCGTCGGGGAGCTGCGTCCACCACGTGCGCGACCACCTGACCGCGATCCCGCAGACCGACCGCGTGCTCGCGGTGCGGCGCAACACCTACGAGCTCGTGGAGTTCATCCACGACGTCCTCAAGGTGCGCGAGTTCCCCTGGGCGGAGTTCCCGCACCGCGTGGGGCTGCACGTCGGGTGCGCCACGCTCCGAGGGCTGCGCGAAGCGAGCATCTCCGAAGTGAAGCAGGCGCCGTTCTCGAAGCCGCTCGCGCTCCTCTCCGCGGTGAAGGGCATCCAGTTCGTCGAGCCGAAGCGCCCCGACGAATGCTGCGGCTTCGGTGGCACGTTCTCGGTGTTCGAGGAGCCGGTCTCGGCCCGCATGGGCCAGGACAAGGTGAACGACCACGCGAGCGCCGGCGCCGAAGTGATCGTGTCGCCGGACATGTCCTGCCTCATGCACCAGAAGGGCGTCGCCGAGCGGCTCGGGCTCGACGTGCGCTTCATGCACATCGCCGAGGTCCTGAACGGAGCGCGCCCATGAAACGCATCGACCACGCGGAAGCCTCCTCGAAGTTCATCGAGGCGACCGACCACGCCGAGTTCCACGACCGGCGCCTCTGGGACCTGCGCAAGAAGCGCGACCGCGAGAGCGAGAGCCTGCCCGAGTGGCAGGAGCTGCGCGGACTCGCCTCGGCCATCAAGGAGCACACGCTCACGCACCTCGCCGACTACCTCGAGCAGTTCGAGGCGGCGGCGCAGGCGAACGGCATCGTCGTGCACTGGGCGCGCGACGCGGCCGAGCACAACCAGATCGTGCACGAGCTGCTCGCCGCGCACGGCGTGAAGACGCTGGTGAAGGCCAAGTCGATGCTCACGGAGGAATGCGACCTGCGCCCGTTCCTCGAGAACCGCGGCATCCTCGTGGTCGAGACCGACCTCGGCGAGCGCATCCAGCAGCTCGACGACGAGCCGCCGAGCCACATCGTCGTGCCTGCCGTGCACAAGCTGCGCACCGACGTCGCCGAGGTCTTCGGCCGCACGATCGGCACCGACCCGACGAACAGCGACGTCCACTATCTCGCCGAGAGCCAGCGGCAGAACACCCGGCCGCACTTCGTGGGGGCGGAGGCCGGCATGATCGGCGCGAACTTCGCCGTCGCCGAGACCGGCACCGTGGTCGTGTGCACGAACGAGGGCAACGCCGACCTCTCGATGCACCTGCCGAAGCTCACGATCGCCTCGATCGGCATCGAGAAGCTGATCCCGCGCATCGAGCACCTCGGCGTGTTCATCCGCATGCTCTCGCGCAACGCGCTCGGCTCGCCGATCACCCAGATCACGTCGCACTTCCGCGCGCCGCGTCCGGGCACCGAGATGCACTACGTGCTCGTGGACAACGGCCGCTCGGAGCGGCTCGGCATGGAGGACTTCTGGTACTCGCTCAAGTGCATCCGCTGCGGCGCGTGCATGAACACCTGCCCGGTGTACCGGCGCAGTGGCGGCCTGAGCTACGGCGCGACCTATTCCGGCCCGATCGGCGTCATCATCGACCCGACCTTCAACCTGCGGAAGTACAGCAACCTGCCGTTCGCCTCGACGCTGAACGGCAGTTGCACCAACGTCTGCCCGGTGAAGATCAACATCCACGAGCAGATCTACAAGTGGCGGCAGGTGATCGCGGAGCGGCACCAGCTGCCGATGGTGAAGCGCGAGGCGATGCGCATGGCGGGCAAGGTGCTCGCGAGCCCGAAGATGTACCGGCTCGCGGTCGAGGCCGCCGCTGCGGGCATCTCGCACCTGCCGCGCACGCTGATCTACAACCCGTTCAACGCCTGGGGCAAGCAGCGCGAGGTGCCGGGCGCGGCGAAGCAGACGTTCCGGCAGTGGTACGTGGCGAACCGGGGGACGAAGCAATGAGCACCCGCGACGAGATCCTCACCCGCGTCCGGAAGAACCAGCCGGCGGCGCGGCCGCTGCCCGAAGTGCCGCTCTTCGACGCCGGCCGAGACGCGTCGTTAGCGACGTTCGCGTCGAGCCTCATGCGCATGGGCGGAAAGCTCGTGGATGCACCCGGCGACAGTGACCTCGACGCGCTCGTCGCGCGCCTCTATCCCGAGGCGAAGGTCATCGCTTCGGCCACCCCGGAGGTGAGCGGCAACCGTCCGCTTGGCCAGCTGCAACGCCCCGCAGACCTCGAGGACGTCGACGTCGGCATCGTGCGCGCGGTGTTCGGCGTCGCGGAGACCGGCTCCGTGTACTTGAGCGAGCACGAATACCAGGTCAACGCGCTCGGCTTCCTGTCACAGCACCTGCTGGTGCTCCTCGACCCCGCGGCGGTCGTCGTGAACATGCACCACGCCTACCGACATCCGGGCTTCCGCACCGCACGCTATGCCGTCTTCATGACGGGGCCCTCGGCGACGGCCGACATCGAGGGCATCCTGATCCACGGCGCGCAGGGCATCCGCAGCCTCACCATCGTGCCGGTGCCTTTGCCGACGCGATGACGCCGTTCCGGGAAATCGCAGGCGGGCTGCGATTTCCCGAAGGCCCGGTGGCGCTGCCCGACGGCGACGTGCTCGTCGTCGAGATCGAAGGCGGCACGCTCGCTCGCGTGAAGCCGGACGGCCGCACCGAGGTCGTCGCCGCGCTCGGCGGTGGCCCGAACGGCGTCGCGATCGGTCCCGACGGCGCGGCCTACGTCTGCAACAACGGCGGCTTCGAGTGGCATCGCGGCCCGGACGGCGTGCGTCCGGTGATGCAGGCGCAGGACTACTCCGGCGGACGCATCGAGCGCGTCGACCTCGCGACCGGCGCGGTGAAAGTCCTCTACACCGGGACGCGCCACGGACCGCTCAAGGGCCCGAACGACCTCGTCTTCGACGCGCACGGCGGGTTCTGGTTCACCGACCTCGGCAAGGCCCGGCCGCGCGAGCTCGACCGCGGCGGCGTCTACTACGCGCTCCCCGACGGCAGCTTCATCGAGGAAGTCATCCACCCGATGCTGACGCCGAACGGCATCGGCCTCTCGCCGGACGGCCGCACGCTCTATGTCGCCGAGACGCAGACCACGCGCGTCTTCGCGTTCGAGATCGAAGGGCCGGGGCGCGTGCGCAGAGATCCGTGGCCCGCCCCGTACGGCGGTCGCCTGCTCGCCGGCGCCGGCGGGTATTGCCACTTCGATTCGATGGCGATCGACAGCGCCGGCTACGTCTGCGTCGCGACGCTCATCGAAGGCGGGATCACCGTGATGGCACCCGACGGAGGCGACGTGCAGTTCCTGCCGTTGCCGGATCGCTACACCACCAACCTCTGCTTCGGCGGCCCGGATCTGCGCGCGGCCTACGTCACGCTATCGATGTCGGGGCGACTGGTCGCGATCGACTGGCCGCGGCCGGGTTTGAAGCTGCATTGGTGCGGCCCTTGCGACTGATCGCGCAAGTCGCCGACTCTCGGGGGTCGATGGCCCGGGGGCCGGCAAGCTCACTCACGCAAGTCCACGCTGCGCAGGGCGCGCCTTCCATGATGGTCGAGCGCATCAACCGCTCGGCTGCGGCGCCCACCCGCAGGTCGTGCCGCGGGCGACCTGCTCGCCGGCAGGCCTGAGCAGGTCGCAGGGCTGGACGACCGAGCCGTCCAGCCCGCCGGCGAGCCAGCAGGGGCAGGCAGAGGCATTGACCCGCCGCCCGCCGGCCGGAAGCGTCAGCGCTGCAGCGACGACGTCTTCGCTCCCGCAGCACCGCTGGTGCTGATCTCGTCGCGGTAGACAAGGATCTCCACGCGGCGGTTCGCGGCGCGACCCTTCGCGGTGTTGTTCTTGTCGAGCGGCGCCGTCTCACCGTAGGACACCGGCACGACCTGAACGCCGGCCAGCTCCTTCTGCTGCGAGAGGTAGCGCGCCACCGTGTTCGCGCGCCGCTGGCCGAGCTCGTAGTTGTACGCGGGATCGCCGGTCGCGTCGGTGTGACCGGCCACAACGACGGTCGCGCCCTCGAGCAGTGCGGGGTTGCTCTTCAGCTCCGCGAGCGCCGTGTTCAGGTCCTTCTTCGTGCGCACCGGCAGACCCGCCGCGTCGAAGCCGAAGTTGGCGCCGTCCTTGAGATCGACGACGACGCGGCGCTCCAGACGCAGGTTCGAGAGCGCGGCGATCGCCTGCTGCGTCTGCGAGTCCACGGTCGCAAGCTTGCCCTCGACGCCGTTCAGCTTCAGCTCGACCGTGTTGAGCCTCCCGCCGAGCTGGCTCTCGAGCTGCGCAAGCCGCGCCTCGTTCTCCGCCACCCGCGACGAGATCGGCTGCGTCTGCTCCGAGACGTAGTCGCGCGTCGCCACGCATCCCTGCATTGCCATTGCCACGGCGGCCGCGCCGGCCGTCATCGCCAGCTGCGTCGCCTTCCTGGTGCCCTGAGTCATCTGCTGTCCTCCCGGGCCTCGCGGGCCCGTTGTTCACTGCCGCGTCACTCGCATGAGGCTCGGCGGCGCACGGCACGACTTGACGTCGTCATGCGTCTGCCTCGCCGGTCAGCCGCGCTTCGTCCGTGTCGGGCAAGCCCGTCGCAGAACGAAGTCGCGCCAGCCTCCGGACACGCGACGCGCATGCGTATCCGGAACGGCCGCGCCCCGCCACGCACGCGTAACGTCTTGCGCCGTCTGGGGCCGCGTCGCGCAAGCGCGCGAACGGCTCCAATCATCGCCCGCGTGACGGCGCATCCCGGCGTGAAGAGGTGCGAGGCTCGCAGCACGTTGTATGCCATCTTCATATCGGCTCGCGGCGATCGCGAAGCGCACCGTCACACACTGCAACAGAGCGGCGATGCGGGAAGCGTAGCGCCCGGGATCTCCCGCAGCGCCTTCACGAGCAGCCGAGCACGCGAAGCCGTTACGCGGCGGGATCGACAGCGGCGCCGCAAGAACGCGGAGCTCGCCTCGTGCCGCGCGCACGCGCGCGCCGGCGCGGCTACAGACGCGCCTCGACCACGCGCCGCACTTCCGCGTCCGTGAGCACGACGGGGTTCGTCTTCATGCTCGAGCCGCGGCTGTGGGCCACGATGCGCTCGACATCCCCGGCGGTGACACCGAGCGTGGAGAGGCGCGGCAGCGCCATGCGCGCGGTCCACCCCTCGAGCACGTCCACCAGCGCCTCGCGGTCGGCATGCTGATCCGCTCCGGCCCTCCCGGAGAGCAATCTGCCCGCCTCCGCGTACTTCGCGAGGGCGGCGTTGCGCGGCTCGCGCACGCGCATCACCTCGACGTTCACGCGCGTCGCGGCCGCAACGAGCGTGCCGCAGACCACGCCATGCGCGATGGGGAAGAACGCGCCGAGCGGCGAGGCGAGACCGTGCACCGAGCCGAGTCCGGTCTGCGCGAGGCACACGCCCGAGACGAGCGAAGCGTAGGCCATGCGTTCGCGCGCCTCCTGTGCCGCATCGCCGCGCTCGTACCACTCGACCAGGCCGTCGCGCGCCGCGCGCATGCCGGAGAGCGCGAGCGCGTCGGTGAAGGGATTGGCGCGCGCCGACACGTAGGACTCGAGCAGTTGCGTGAACGCATCCATGCCGTTCGCGGCGACCAGCGCGGGCGGGCAGCCCGCGAGCAGATCGGGATCGACGATCGCGACCTCGGCCACCAGCGCGTCGTCGCGAAACGACTTCTTGAAGCCGTCGCGACCGTGTCGCGAGAGCACGGCGTTCTTCGTCGCCTCGGAACCGGTGCCGGCGGTGGTCGGCACCGCGAGAAACGGCGTCGCCGGCCCGCGATAGGGCAGCTCGGGACCGATGCCTTCGAGATGATCCATCACCGAGTTGCCCGGCCGCAGCAGGCCGGCGATGGCTTTCGCCGCGTCGAGCACGCTGCCGCCGCCGATGCCGATCACGACGTCGATGCCGCGGTCGCGCCACGTGCGCACGGCCTCGTCGACGTTCTCCGGCGAGGGCTCGCCCGCGACCACCACCGTCTCCCATTCCAGGCCGCGCTCCCGCATGGCGGCGAAGAGCGGCTCGGCGTGCGGCGCCTCGCGGAACGAGCGCGCGCCGGTCACGAGCAGCACGCGCCGGCCGAAGCGCGACGCATGCTCGGGCAGCTTGCGCACGACGCCGCGGCCGAGCTCGATGCGCGGCAGGCGCGCGATGGCGAACGGCGCGAACATCTCAGCCCGCCGGGAAAAGGCCGCGCATGGGCACGCCCTTTCGCGGCTCCGCCATCATCGGTGCGACGGCATCGCGCCACTTCGCGTAGTGCGGCGTCTGCTTGTGCGCGGCGGCGTCCTCGACGCTCGCGTAGGCCTCGTACAGGACGAACCGCGTCGGCTCGTCGGGAGCCTGCAGCAAATCGAAGCGGCGGTTCCCGGGCTCGCGTACCGAGGCCTCATGGTTCGCCTTCGTGGCGGCGATGAAGGCGTCGATCGCCTCCGGCTTGACGACGACGTGGACGAGCGTGACATGCATGGTGTGCTCCGTGGAAGGCCCGACCGGGCGCGCAGCGCGGACCTCGCGGTGCGCGCGACGCCGGAATCGTACCGCCCGCCCGCCTTCGACGCCGCTCAGTCCGTCTTGAGCAGGCGCGACCGTCGGCCGCGCGCCTGCGCCTGCGGCGGCACCGGGCGACGGCAGTGCAGGAACGACGTGCTCGACGCGTTGAAGTCGATCAGGTCGCGCAGGAAGTCGGGATACGGCAGCCCCAGGCGGCGCTTCAGCGCGCGCGCCGACTTGCGCAGGCCGGCGATGGCGTAGCGCCGGACGCCGTCCTTCACCGCGAGCGCGATCATGTTCACGCGGTCGGCTGCCGGCAGCACGAGCATTCGCCCGCCGAATGCGGTTTCGATGCGCGCGAAGTACTCGCCGAGGCGCGGCTCCTCGATGATGAAGTTGGCGACGAGCACTCCGCCGGGCCGCAGCGCCATGGCGCAGGCGTCGTAGAAGGACTGCGTGCAGAGGCTCCGCACCACCGCGCCGTCGTCGAAGCCGTCGACCAGCACGACGTCGGCGCTCGCGGGATGCGCCGGCACGTGGCGCGCGCCGTCGCCCACGAGCACCTGCAGCCGCGCGTCGTCCGGCGGCAGCCCGAAGTACTCGCGCGCCGCCGCGACCACCTGCGGGTTGAGCTCGACGGCCGTGACGTGTGCGGTCGGCATGCGCTGGTGGATGAACTTCGCGACCGAGCCGCCGCCGAGCCCGACCATCAGCACGTCGCGCGGACCGGGCTTGAAGAGCGCGAAGGCCATCATCGCCTGCGTGTACTCGAGCGCGAGCGCGTCGGGATCGGCGAGCAGCATCGCGCTCTGGATCGCGTCGCCGTCCAGATGCAGGGCGCGGAACCCGCCCGACTCGCTGATCGCGACGTCGGGCAGCCGCGCGGGCCGCGTCGATGCCCTCGTCATGTTGCTTCGCGCGCAGCCGGTGCGTCCGGCAGAGTGTCGCCCGGCCCGGGCGCACACCGCCCCCCGAAGTCGGCGCCGGGCACGCTCGTGCGATCGCGCTTTGCGGTACCCGCGCCGGCGCTCGTGGCGTGCGCGACCGAGCGGCGGATTCCCCTCGACCTCATGGCCGGCGGCGCGTCTCCTCCGGAAGCGCGACGGTGGCGAGGCACGGGCCGGCAACGACGCGGCCGCTGCTCTCGAGCATCGCCTTCTCGCCGTCGAGGTACAGCGTCCACTCGCCGTTGCCGTACTTCTCCTGCGCGGCGCTTGCCTGCCGCGGGAGCGTGACGTCGCGGCCCTCGAAGCGCACCATCGCCGCGTCCGTCCCGCGCGCGACCTGCACGAGCTTGTCGTCGCGGCACGCGTAGTCCAAGCGCGGCGGCAGCGCCGTCTGCTGAATGCCCTGGTAGACGCAGGCGCCGAGGAGCGGCACCAAGGCGAGCGCGGCCGAGCGCCGGGCGCGAAGGCCGATGCAGCGCAGCGCTGGAACCGTCACGCGAACCTCCTCGCGGGCGACGCCGGCGGCCGCTGCCCGGTGGGCGATCGATCACATGGCGCGACGCTGCAGCGCGTGTCCCGCGGGAACGGAATCACACCCTCAGGGCGTGACGTCCGCCTCCTGGACGACGCTCGCCGGTGCGATTCCGGCGCCGCGCGTGCGGCCGACGCGCTGCGCGAGTGACGGGGGAACGTGCCTTGCAAGGTGGGGGCTTCTCGATTCATCTCACCTGGACAGGGTCTGCTCAAGCAGAATCCGCTCGCACTCTGGGGTCGCGGATGATAACCCGCAGTCGTCGCTCGTCTCTTCTGCTTGTCGCGCTGCTCGCCGCAGCGTCGTCGGCGTCGGCCCAGGCGCCTCGGCCCCCGAGCGGGCCGGTGGAACGCGATCAGCAGTCGGCCGAGTTCGCTCTGCGCCTCAGGCAACAGCAGCAGGCGGCGGAGCTCGAGCAGCTGCGCCCGGGCGACGTGCAGCTGCGGCAGGAGATGGAGGCACTGCACCTGCAGCAGCGCCAGCGGCTGGAGTCCCTCGATGCTTCGCAGCGCCTGGGCCTCGAGCTGCAGCATTCGGGGGCGAGCCCGCGCGGCTCGGCGCCCAGCCGCGCGCAGCTCGAGCAGGAACGCATCATGGTGCTCGACCGCGCCGACCGCGAGCTTGCCGAGCAGGTGCGACGTGCCGAGCGCGAGAAGGCGCAGGGCGAGGCGCCGCACTGGGGTCCGACACTCGGGCCGTAGTCGAGGCGGCTGCGGCACCGTCGCAGGCGCGGCGGCGCCACGAGTCGATGCGCGTCAGCCGATTGTCGCGGGCACTTCGCGTGCGACGGCGATCGGCATGCTCGGGTAATCCCCCGGCTCACCCGTCGGCAGCTTCGGCGAGCTGACCGGCGCGTCCGCGGCGGGCGCGCAATCGACGCTCGATGCGCGTTGCGGCTGCGCTCGCGTCTGCGCGCTCGACGCGCGCATGCCGCTCGCACGCTTCGCAGCCGGCGTTTCGTGCTCCCCGACCTGCGCCACCACCGCGCACGGCGCTTCCTGCGCGAGCGCTTCGTGTGCGATCGCGAAGGCCTCGGGATGCTCGACCGCGACGACGAGGGCCAGCGCTGCGGCAACAAGCGCGAGCACCGACACGCAGGCGTTGGCGGCGAACGCGCCCCATGCCCTCGGTTTCCAGCGCGGCAACGCCGCGCACATCCACATCGTTGCTGCTGTCATGATGCTGCTCCCGGCCCGGTCGGCAATCGCCTGATCGTGCCTTCGCCGTCGCCGCGGCCGCCGGACCCCGGCGGCCCGCGGCGGCGGTCCTGCTCACGCGTCGGCCTGTTCGCCGAGCCAGCGCTCGCCGTAGGCGTGGCCGGGCTCAACGTGCGGCGCGTGCGCGTACTGGTCCTGCCGCTCGCGCGGCTCCACCTTGCGCTGCGCGAGCGCCGGCCGCTCGTAGGTGCCCGGGACGTACCAGGGATCGTCGCCCAGGGATGCCTGCTGATGCGTCTGCGGCACCTCCTTGCCGTACGGATTCAGGACGTAGTCCGGATCGAAGCCGATCGAATAGTCGGCGAAAGCCGGAGCAGTGGTCGCGGCGAGCGCGAGCGCACCGGCAAGCGAAGCGAGAGGGCGCCGGGTCATGTCGGTATCCTTCTTGTGGTGTCCGGCGCAAGGCTGCGGCGCCGGCTGCGCAGTGGTCGAATGAAAACGATCCAGTGCTGGCAGCGTAGGCCGCCGCGCGGAGAAAAGCCCGCCACTATCCACGCGCGGGCGGTGCGCTATTCACCCTCACGGGGTGACGTGCGTCGCGCGCGCATGCTCCCGGCATGGAGGCGATGCGGCCGAGACCCCCTTCCCGACCCTCCCCCTGGGCCCCCTCCCAGGGGGCCTGGGAGGGGGAGGGAGAAACACGCGCGGTGGCGGAACAGGCGCCTCCCTTCCCGCTTCGTAGGGGAGGACCTGTGACCCTCGGTCGAGGCGCGCTCGCGCGCGGACTCCTTCCCCCTCGTAGGGGGAAGGCCGGGATGGGGGTGCAGCCTGCGCCGATGCGGCGAGCCTTGGCCCTGTGCCACCGCCCACCCCCCCCAACCCTCCCCCTGGGAGTCCCTGGGAGGGGATGGAGAAACACGCGCGCGGTGGCGGAACAGGCGCCTCCTTCCCGCTTCGTAGGGGGGAGGGCCTGTGACCCGCCCGCGGACTACCAGGCGGCCGGCAGCGGCTTCCTGAGGACGAAGCGCTTGTCGACGATCGCGACGTAGCCGCCCTTCGTCAGGTCGGTGAGCAGGCGGCTCACCATCTCGCGCGACGAGCCGATGCGCTCGGCGATCTCCTGGTGCGTGAGCCGTTCGGGCACCACCCGCTCGCCATCCTCGACCACCGCGAGCTCGTCGAGCAGCCGCGCGAGCCGACCGTACACGCCGAGCAGCGCCAGGCTCTTCACGTTCTGGGTGGCGCGCCGCGCGCGGCTGATGACCTTTGCCAGCAGGTCGAACGCGAACTCCGGACGCCGCGCGATGTGCTCCTGCAGCGTCGCACGCGTGATCACCGAGCACACGGTGGGCTCGAGCGTGATCACCGAGGCGGAGCGCGGACCGCCGTCGAGCGACCACTCGCCGACGTACTCGCCGGCGGCGTGGGTGTCGAGCACCACCTCGCGGGCGTCCTCGCTGCTCGCGAACACCTTCACCCGCCCGGCGAGGATCAGGTAGAGCGAATCGCCGAGGTCGCCCTCCTGGATGATGACGACATCCTTGCGATAGCTCCGCACCGCCCCGTGCGCCGCGAGCTCGCGCAGCCCCGGATCGGGCAGCGCGGCGATCAGGTCCTGCGGATCGGTGTCGGTGAGCATCGCGCGACTCGGCGGATCGCGGACGTTCATTCTATCCCTCCGCTGAAGGGTAGGTACCCGGGAATCGACGCGGATGCAAGCAGACGCCGCGCCCGTGCCCCGCGCGGGCGTCCTGTTTCATTGCCGATACGACCGCGCTAGGCCCTTCGGCCCATTGCGCGCGGCAAATAGGCGTCGCAGCATTGGGCGACGTGCCCGGCATGCAGCCGGCATAGGAGGGAGTCGCCATGCAAGGCATCGCAGACGAGACGAGGGCCGACGCTTCGACCGCGAGAGACAAGGACAAGCCTGCGACGAGGAAGGTACTCGCGCTCGCCGGCGGCGGACCGGCGGCCGGGCTGCACATCGGCGCGCTGAAGCGGTTGCAGGACCGGCACAGGCTGCAGAGCTTCCACGTCTGGTCGCTTTCCTGCATCGGTGCCTGGGTGGGCATCGTCTGGCAGCAGGCCGACTCCGGGCGCGAGTTCGAGCAGACCGAGCGCTTCTTCCGCGAGGGCGTGTTCCGCGACGACCGCTCCTACGCGCGTTTCCCGATGAACAGCGTCTTCGGGCCGGACCTCGCCACGAACGCTTTTGCGCTGCTCCAGTACCTCTGCGACCCGGCGAGCTACCGCGGCCTGGTGCTGCCCGACCAGATCCTCGAGGCGATGAAGGACACGCTGCACTTCCTGCGCACGCCGTCGCGCTGGAACGCCGCCGACCTCAACGTGTGGATGCTCGACTCGGTGCTCGCGGTGCATCCGTGGAGCCGCTTCCTCACGTCGATGGTCTACCAGTCGAAGATCAACGGCCTCTCGCGCATCTGGTACCCGCAGAGCAGCTTCCTCGACGCGATCAAGTTCGACCGCCTCGGCCACGCCGGCAAACCGCTGCTCTATCACAACGCGTGGAACCTCACGCGTCAGCGCCTCGAGCTCTTCACCAGCCGCGACGTACCGCAACGGAGCTACAGCCGCATCTGCGCCAAGTCGCTCTGCGCCTGCTCGGCGCTGCCCTACATCGAGTCGACGGTGGAGATGAACGGCGACGACTACTGCGAGGGCGCGTTGATCGACACGGTCAGCTTCCGCAACCTGGTGGAGGACCACGGCGAGCACCTCGACGTCTGGGTGAGCCGCATCGTGGACACCGACCAGATCCGCACGCCGCGCAACCTCACCGAGGCGCTCGCCAACCTGTGCATGCTGTTCGCGGCGGAAACGGGCAAGAACGACGTGAAGCTCTTCCGTTTCCACGCCAAGGAGAAGTACCCCGACATACGCATCGTCGAGATTCCGGTTTCCGCGGCAGTGAACTTCGACTGGTCGCGCAGCAACCTCGAGCACGGCATCGCCGAGGGCGAGAAGGCGGCCGACGCCGCGCTCCGCGAACGGCACGCCGTCGACAAGGTGAAGGACAACGTCAAGGAAGAGCTGAAAGGCGAAGCGGCGTTGACCGACGACGAGGCGCGCGACCTGCTCAAGCCCTCACGCGAACGCTCCCGCGAGTACGCGGCGGTCATCGCCAAGCTCATCCTCGCCGAGCAGAAGCGCTGTACCGGCGCTTCAGGGAGCGCGACACGCGGCGACCCGAATCGGCCGCGCGAGATCGGCGAGCTGCTCGAGGCGATTCTGCCGAAGGCGCCGGGGACGACGGAGGACAGCGTCGAAGCCTGAGCGACGGACGCAAGGACGGGACCTCCCGGCGCGCGCGAGCGTGCCGTACATTTCCCTCGGCACGTGAGCGCAGCGTGCCCCGTTTGAGTACCTGTCGGAGGGCGTGCTGCGTTACGCGGATGGATCACGAGAACACCGCGCTTCCCCGGTGTTCCTCCATCGCTATCCGGCGAGCAGCGCGTTCGCCCGTTCGTGGTCGGGCGTCCCGGCGCCTTCGGCGAAGCTCTCGACGAGCGGGCGCAGCAGCTCCAGCGCGTGCTCGCGGCGGTCCTGCTCGATCCAAAGGGCGGCGAGGTCGGTGGCGGCGCGCAGCTCGAGGGAGCGCGTGCGCTGGTCGCGCGCAATCTCGAGCGCGCGCTCGAGGCAGGCCTGCGCCGCGGCACTTGCGTCGCTTCCCGCCTCGGCGAGCTCCACGCGCGCCTGCAGTCGGTGCAGCTCCGCGGCGAAGATCGTCTCGCTGTTGACCTGCACGATCGCAAGCCCGCGCTCGATCACCTCGCGCGCCTGCTCGCGGTCGCCGCGCGCCACGAGCGCCGGCGCGAGCAGGACGTAGAGCACGGTGATGCCGAGCTGGTAGCCCGCACCGTGGTACTCGTCCACGGCGGCGCGCACCTCCTCGAGGGATCCCGCGGCCGGGTCGAGCGCGGTGGCGCAGATGCCACGCAGCGACCGCGCGAGCCCTCGCCAGTGGCGAAAGCCGTGTTCCTCGGAGAGCGCCAGGCAACGCTCGGCGTGACGGTCGGCGATCGCCGGCTCGCCGCGCAGCGCGTGCAGCACGGCGGCGTAGTAGGACGCGTAGGCGCGGGTGTGCGCGTGGTCGGTCGCGTCGGCACGCTGGAGTGCCGCGCGCGACTGCTTCACCGCCGCATCGACGTCGCCGAGGAGCCATGAGGCCCACGACATGAGCGCAAGGCTCGCCACGCGGCAGTCCTGCCCCGCGGCGCGCGCCGCGACGCGCGCCGCCTCGTCGGAAGCGTCGAAGACCTCGACGGCGCGCTCGACGACCTCGCGCGCCTCGACCACGCGGCCGAGGAAGAGCAGGATCATCGCCTGGCCGCGGATGGCGTTCAGCAGCGCCGGCCGGTCGCCGCGCTCCTCGGCGCGCCGGAGTACGATGAGGTCGGCTTCGAGGGCCTGCGGCAGCTCGCCGCGCACGACGCTCGCGGTGGCGAGCCAGAACATCACCTGCTGGTATTCCGCCGGCTCGCCGAGGCGCTCGCAGAGCTCGCGGGCACGGGTGAACGCGGCGAGGGAGCGTGCCGACGCCGCCCCCTGGGTCGCGATGAGGCACGGCGCGAGCGCAAACTGCAGGTCGAGCTCGAGGCGGTCGCGCGCGGCGCCCGCCGGCAGCTCCTGCACGCCTTCGATGCCGCGCTGCAGATGCGCGATCGCCTCGAGGTTCGCCGAGCGCGCGGCAGCGTCGCGGCCCGCCTGCAGCCAGTAGGCGGCGGCACGCTCGTGGAGGCCGGCTTCCGCGAGGTGGTGCGCGAGCGTTTCCGGCTGCGCCGCGACCATGTCGGGGAAGCGTTCCTCGAAGAGGTTCCCGATCGCCTCGTGGAGCTGCTGCCGGCGGCTCTTGAGCAGGCCCGCATACGCGGCATCGCGCACGAGCGCGTGCTTGAAGGTGAACACCGCCTCGGGGATGTCGCCGCGGCGGAAGACGAGCTCCGCGCGCACCAGCTCCTGCAGCGCCTCGTCGAGGCGGTCCTTCGGCAGTCCGGCGACGGCCCCCAAGAGCTCGTAGAAGAACTCGCGGCCGACCACCGCGCCGATCTGCGCCACCTCGCGCACCGGGGCGAGCCGGTCGAGGCGCGCCATCAGCGACGCGTGCAGCGTCGTCGGGATGGCGAGCGCGGGGAGCGGCCGGTCGAGCACGTACTCGTCGGCCTCCTCGCGCACGAGCCCGGTCTCGAGCACCGTCTTCGTCAGCTCCTCGACGAAGAGCGGCACGCCGTCGGTGCGCGCGAGGATCTGGTCGAGCACTTCCTCGGGGAGCCGCTTGCCGCCGGCGACGCGCTCGATCAGCGCCAGGTTTTCGCGGCGCGAGAGCCGCGTGAGGGGCAGCGTCGTGAGGTGCGCGTGCGCGGGCCATGGCGTGCTGAACTCGGGGCGCGCCGTGACGACGAGGAGCACGGGAAGCCGCGCGAGGCGCTCGATGGTCATGCCGAGCAGCTCGAGCGAGGTGGGGTCGGCCCAGTGCGCGTCCTCGAAGCTCATGAGCACCGGCAGGCGACCGGCGAGCCGCTCGAGCTGCGCGAGCAGCGCCTCGAGCGTCATCTGCTTGCGCTTCTGCGGCGGCATCGGGGGCAACGGGTAGCGGTCGCTCGCCGGCAGCGAGAGCAGGCTCGCGAGCAGCGGCACGACGTGCTCGCAGAAGGGCCGCGAGGGTGCCACCAGCGTCTCGAGCTTCTCCAGCCGCTGCGCCGGCGTGTCGTTGCGCTGGAAGCCGGCGGCGCGCTCGAGCTGCGCGATGAACGGGTACAGCGCGCTGTTCGCGTGGTGCGGCGAGCAGAAGTAGCGCAGCCGCACGTGCGGTTCGGCGTGGATCGCCTCCTCGAGCGCCAGCGCGATGCGCGACTTGCCGATCCCCGGCTCGCCGGTGATGAGCACGACGCGCCCTTCGCCGTGCCGTGCCTGGCGCCAGCGCCGCAGCAGCAGCTCGACCTCCTCTTCGCGCCCGACGAGCGGAGCGAGGCGCGCGGTGTGCGCCGCCTCGAAGCGGCTCTCGACGTCGCGCGAGGCGACCACCTGCCACGCGTGCACCGGCTCGTTCCAGCCCTTGAGCGCGATGCCGCCGAGGTCGCGATACTCGAAGTGCCCGCCGATGAGGCGGTGCGTGGTGTCGCAGACCACGACTGCGCCGGGTTCTGCGACCGTCTGCAGCCGCGCGGCGAGGTTGGGCGTCTCCCCCACCACCGCCTGCTCGCGCGCCGCGCCTTCGCCGATCAGGTCGCCGACGACGACGGTGCCGGTGGCGATGCCCACTCGCACCTGGAGCCGGGGGATGTCGGGCAGCGGCTTGAGCTCGCCGACGGCATCGACGATCGCGAGCCCGGCGTGCGCGGCGAGCACGCTGTCGTCCTCGTGCGCGTGCGGATAGCCGAAATAGGCGAGCACCCCGTCGCCCATGTAGCGCGCGACCATCCCCTGGTGCTCGCCGATGACCCGCGCGAGCAGGCGATGGTAGGTGTGCATCACCTCGCGCATGTCCTCGGGGTCGAGCCGCAGCGACAAGGCGCTCGACCCGACGAGGTCGCAGAACATGACGGAGAGCTGGCGGCGCTCGGCCTCGTCGCGCACCAGTGCGGCGGGCGAAGCCGCGACGGCGTCGGCGGCGACGGCCGCGTCGCGGTGCAGCTCCTGGATCGCGCGCAGCAGCTTGCGGCGGTGTCCGAGCAGGACCCCGAGCTCGCGCAGGTCGTCCTCGGTGAGATCCGCGACGACCGTCATGTCGATGCCGTTCTCGGCAAAGCGGTGCGCGTACTCGCCGAGGCCGAGCGACGCGAGCCACTCGGCAACGCTATCCATGTGTTGGCGTCGTTGTGTTCCCCGGGACGCGGCCATCCTAGCACCGCGCCGAGACAGGCGATTGCGCGCGCCCCCCGGCCTGGCGCACGCGCTAGGCCGCTAGGCCATTCGGGCGGTACCGAGGGCTCCTCGCTGACGAGGATCTCGTCCGCGCGCGCCCCCGCCCTTACGCCGGCTCGCCGAGCCGGCCCTCGCCTTCCGCGCGGGCCACCAGCATCTCCGTCGTGATCCCGAGGCGCACGAGCGCAGCGAGGGCCTGCGTCCGGTTGCTCACGCCCAGCGCGCGGTAGATCGCGCTCGTGTGCGCCTTGACCGTGTTCTCGGCAAGCTGCAGCTCGCGGCAGATCGTCTTGTTCGGACACCCTTCGGCGAGCATGGCGAGCACCTCGCGCTGGCGCGGCGTGAGCCGCAGCCGCTTGAGCGCCGCGTCGCCTTGCGGCGTCGCCTCGCGCGCCGGCTCGCGGTAAGCCATCGGGTCGCGGGTCACGGCCTCGAGCGGCGCGAAGGCCCCGCCGACCAGCACGAGCCGCACCGCCGCACGGAAGCGGTCGAGATGCCACCGCTTCGAGACGATGGCGCGCGCCCCCGCCTGCATGACGGCCTGCGCGAATGCGGGGTCGCCCTGGTCCGTCACCACCACCACAGGCACGCTGGCGAACGATCTGCGGACGAGCTCGAGCGCGCCCAGGCCGCGGGCGTCGGGCAGCGCGGGATCGAGGAACACGAGTGCGATCGACCGGTCTTCGGCAAGCACGTCGAGGGTGCCCGCGAGGTCGCACGCCTCGACCGTCTCCACCTCGACGTCGGGAAGCGCCGCCACCGCCACCGCCGCCAGTGCGGCGCGCGTCAGCGACTGCGCGTCGGCGATCAGGATCTTCATGACTTCCCCCCGAAGCTTCGGCCCGCTTTGCGAGCGCGAATGCCGTGCGGCCGTCCGATGCTCATGCGATCGGCATCCCGGCCATGCGGATGTCACCTCGGAGCCGCGCTGTCGAGCGTGCACGCGAGGGGCCTACAGATGCGTTACCGATTGCCCGGCAAGCGGCAGGCGCCTCATGTTGGGGCGCCGCCATGACGAATGCATCGCTTCGGCAGAGGCGCCGGACCAGGGTTGCAGCAGCGAATCCGCCGCGGCCGATCGCGGCCGATCGCGGCCGATGGACGGGCCGGGAGTGCGGCATAGCGCCGCGTCTATCCGCTTACCGTGAAGCGGCCGCGCCTTCCGTTGCGACACTCGCGGTGCGACTCACCGCCGGGCAGCGAAACGCGCACAGCGCGCAGTCCGCTGAGGACCGGCACGCAGGCAGCGGGCGACACACGCGACCGACCTGCGCGATGCGGTTCGATGTCGCTCCGACACAGTGACGGCACTGTGCCCCGGAGCGGAGCCGCCGCGCGTCAGACGCCGGCGACGACGCCGACCGAAACGGGCGCCGGCCGCTGCCTGCGGTCGAGCACGAACGCGGCCGCACGTTCAGCCGCGGACCGGTCCAGCCACTGGAAGCCGCAGCCGCGGCAGCGGTAGCGCAGCGCGCCGCCCGGCACGATCGTGACTCCGTCGGCGAGGCGGTGCTGGCTGCGCCCGCACGCGGCACACTGGACATGATCCCCCCGAGCCATTCTCCGCCTCTACCCGATGCAGCCTGCGCCGGCCTGCGGCTCAGGCTCGCTCGCTCGCGCCGCCGTTCCCGCTCGTCATCGCGGGAGCATGAGGAGACATGCTCCGCGGCTCCCGCGCGCTACGCCGCCACCGCTGCGACTTCGGCAACGTCCTTCGCGCCCGTCACAGCACGAGTGCTGCCCTGACCCATGCGCTGCCGGGTGAGGTGGAAGAGCGCCTGGGTCCGGTTGGCGACGCCGAGGGCGCGGTACAGCGCCGCCGCGTGCGCCTTGACGGTGTTCTCGGCGAGGTTCAGGCGCCGTGAGATCACCTTGTTCGGCAGACCCTCGGCGATCAGCGACAGCACTTCCTGCTGGCGATGGGTGAGTCGCGGCGCGCGCTGCACGATCGAGGCCGAGACGGCCGCGCGCGGCACACCCGGCTCAAGCGCGTTTCCCCCGTTCGCTCCGCGCGGCGCGCGCAGCGCCTCGGGAGGCACGATGCTGCCGCCGGCGAGCACGAGGCGCACCGCGGCCGCGAGCACCTGCAGCGACGAGCGCTTCGAGACGAAGCCGCGCGCCCCGGCCTCGATCGACGCGCGCGCGACGGCCGGCTCGTCGCGGCCCGAGAGCACGATCACCGGCACCTCGCGGTGCGCCCACAGGCACGCCTCGAGCGCGGTGAGCCCGCTCGCGTCGGGCAGGTCGAGGTCGAGGATGAGCAGGTCGAGCTCGGGGTGCTGCGCCAGGATGGCCAGCGCGCCGTCGAGGCTGTCCGTCTCCAGAACCTCGACGCTCGGGTCGTCGTCGGTCATGACCCGGGCGAGCGTCTCGCGGGCCAGGGTCTGCGCATCGGCAATCGCGATCTTCATCGGCGTCCCCTCGCTGACAAGCTTGGTGAGGCCAATCTACTGATGGGCAGCCGGGCCGGGCGGGCACAAATCCCGGCGCGCGTGTGACTTATTCACACGCGCCGTCATCGAATCGACACATTGACCGCTCGCATCATCCGGGGGATTAGGCCAACGGGCGAGTTGCCGGCGCACGTGCCGGCTCTCAAAATGGCTGGTCGCCGACGCGCCATGAGGTGGAAGCCCGATCCTCGCGGCGACCCGCGCCACACCGGGGTCGCGCGGGTGCAGCAAGCGGCGCATGCACCAACGACAACACGAGGGGAAGCCGTGCCCGACGCCGTGCCCGTCCGGCGCCACCAGCCGCTCGCCAAGCTGTCGCGGCCCGCGTCGGCGGGCCTCGTCCTGCGTCCGCGTCTGCTCGCCCGCCTCGACGCCGCGAGTCACGGGCGCGTGGCATGGGTGCAGGGGCCCGCGGGCGCGGGCAAGACCTCGCTCGTGTCGAGCTGGCTCGCGGCACGCGGGCGGCGCCACCTCTGGTATCAGGTGGACGAGGGCGACGCCGATCCGGCGAGCTTCTTCCACTATCTCGCCCGCGGCGCGAACGCGGAGCTTTCGCGCAAGAGCAACGCCGGCGGCGGGGTCGCGCTGGCGCTGCCGCCGCTCACGCCCGAATACCTGCCGCACCTCGAAGGCTACGTGCGGCGCTTCTCGTCGCTGCTATGGGAGCACCTCGGCACGCCCTTCGTGCTGGTGCTCGATAACTTCCAGTCGCTGGCTTCGAGCTCGCCGACGCCGGGGCAGGTCGCAGCTCTCGCGGCGGAACTGCCTCCCGACGCGCTGCTGATCGTAGTGAGCCGGGAGCCCCCGCCCGCGGCCTTCGGCCGCTGGCTGCCCGATCCCGGCTTCGCGATGCTCGGCTGGGAGGAACTGCGGCTCGACGACGACGAGGCGGCAGCCATCGCCGCCGCCCGCGGCGTGGCCGACCGCGAGCGCGTCATCACGTTCAATCGCGTCGCGCGCGGCTGGAGTGCGGGACTGGTGCTGCTCGTGCAGGCGGCACAGGGCGGGCTGCCGATCGCGCTGAACGACGAGCCGCCGCCGCAGCCGGTTCTCGACTACCTCAGCGACGCGCTGTTCGCGCGTCTCGCGGGGCACGATCAGGAGGCGCTCATGCGGTGCGCGCTCGCGCCGCGCCTCACGCCTTCGCTCGCATGCGCGCTCGGCGGCCCGCGCGCCGGCGAGATGCTGCGCGAGCTGCAGCGCGATCACCTCTTCATCGACCGCATCGCCGGAGAAGGCGACGAGCCGGAGTACGAGCTGCACCCGCTGTTCCGGGAGCTCCTGCTCGACCGCGCGCGCGCGAGCTTTCCCGCGGACGAGCTGCGCGCGATCCTGGGAACGGCGGCGCGTCACTTTGAGGAGCGCGACCAGATCGATGCCGCGGTGCGGCTGCACGCCGAGGCCGAGGCCTGGGCGGAGGTTGCACGTCTCGTCACGACGCATGCGCCGTCGCTCCTTGCGGCAGGGCGCATGCACACGGTGGCGGCGTGGATCGGTTGCGTGCCGGAGGCGGTCCGCTCGTCGGAGCCGTGGCTGCTGCACTGGCTGGGGGTCTCGCGCCTCTTCGCCAACGCCGCGCAGGGCCGCGCGCTGCTCGCGCTGGCGTTCGAGGGGTTTTGCAGCGCGGGCGACGCCGTGGGCCAGTTGCTGGCCTGCGCGGAGGTGCTGCATGCGTTCGCCTTCGACTGGCGGGCGCTCGCCGAGGCAGACCCGTGGATCGAGCGCTATGAGGCGCTGCTCGGTCCGGAACCGTCATCGTTCCTGCAATCGCTGCCGCCGCCGCTCGCAACCCGCATCCTCGCCGCGACGCATTCGATCGTGGTCCGCGATGCCACTCGACCGGGGCTCCGCAGGCTGATCGATCTCTGCGAGCGGCACGGGCTGCGCGTCGGAGATGGCGAGCTCCAGGCGCAAGCGCTTTGCGTGCCGATGCTCTACTGGTGCTGGTCGGGCGAGTTCGAATGCGTGCTCGAGCTTTCGCAGCGCGTCTTTGCGAGCGACGCTCGCCTCACCACGCCTTCGTACGTGATGGCTTCGTTCGTCACTGCGATGGCGCTGTGGCAGACGTCGCGCGAGGAAGAGGCGTTGCGACTCGTGGAGCAGGCGCGCGAGCGCGTCCACGCCTCCGGCGTCGTCGCGTTCGACAACCTGCTCGACGCCGAAACCGTGATCACGCTCATGAGCCTCGATCGCCTGGACGAGGCGGAGGCAGCGATCGAGCGCTGCAACCCGGCGGGCGTGGCGAGCTTCGAGAACGAGTGGCGCAATGTACGCGGCGGGCTGCATCTGATGCGCGGCGAGCTGCATGCTGCGCTGGCGGTGCTGGAGCTGGCGCTCACAGAAGCGCGCGGCGGCAAGTTCTGGAAGGTCGCCACCGAGATCCAGCTCGGCTACGCGCTCATGCTCTCCGGTCGCCACCGGGAAGCGCGGGACCTCTTCGCGCAGTCGCTCGCCTTCGCCGCCGCGATGCCGAGCCCCATCACCGAGTTCCACGCCCGCATCGCGCTCGCCTACAGCTTCCTCGTCGCCGGCGACGACGTCGCGGCGGGGTACGAACACCTGCGACGCGCGCTCGCGATCGGCGCCGCGCACGACTACCTCAACTGCCACCCGTGGCGTCTCGCCCACGTCCTCTCCTTTCTTTTCTCCCGCGCGCTCGAGGAGAACATCGAGCCGGACTACGTGCAGCGCTTCATCCGCCGCCGCAACCTCCGGCCCGACAGTCCCGAGGTGCCCGGGTGGCCGTGGCCGCTTCGCGTCTACGCGCTGGGGCACCTGCGCGTGCTGCGCGACGACGGGCCGCTGCCGACCGGCCGCAAGGCGCAGCGCCGCGTGCTCGAGCTGCTCGGGACGATCGTCGCGCTCGGTCCGCGCTCGGCCACGCGCCACGCGCTGGTGGACGCGCTCTGGTCGGAGCTCGAGGGCGACGCCGGCGTCGACGCCTTCGAGAGCGCCGTCTACCGGCTGCGCAAGCTGCTCGGCAACGACGTGGCGGTGCGGCTGGAGCACAGTGTCGTGACACTGGATCCGGGCATCGTCTGGATCGACGCCGAGGCCTTCGAGCGCCTTGCGGACGAGGTCGAGCGCGGCGCGGCGCGCGGACCGCTGTCGCCACCGCTGCGCCGCTCGCTCGACAAGGCACTCTCGCTCTACGCCGGCCCGCTGCTCGACGGCGAGCAGGAGCGACCCGCGTTGCTCGCGGCGCGCCAGCGCCTCGGCAGCCGGCTCATCCGCCTCGCGCAGACCGTTTCCGAGGCGTGCATGCGTGAAGGCGAACACGCGCTCGCCGTGGACGTACTCGCGCGAGCGATCGAGCTCGAGCCGCTGGCGGAGGACCTGCACCGGCGGCTGATCGAGGCGCTCACGCAGGCCGGGCGCCGCGCGGAAGCGATCGCCGCTTACCGGCGTTGCGAGGAGCTGCTCGGCCGCGTGCTCGGCGAGCGCCCTTCGCCGCACACGGAACGCGCGGCCGACCAGCTGCGGGCCCGGCCGCAGGCGCCGCTCAAGCGCTGAGCAGCGGCGCCGTCGCTCCCGTCCGCTCCCGAGCGGACAGGAAGCGAAGCGCCGCTTCCGCCACGTCCGCCGCGGGTACGTCGGCCACGAAGGACACCTCGTGCTCGCAGCGCGATCTCCGGCTGGAAGTAGACGTAGGGCGGTTGCGGTCGAGCGGCGGTGCGCCCTGGCCGTCAGCCGCGGCTTCCCCGCCTCCGCGCGAGCCACCAGGGCATCAGCCCGAAGACGACCTGCATCACCCAGAACGCGGTGCCCGATACGGGATCGAAGCTCTCGACGTAGCCGCGGAGCGTCATGCCGCGCAGGCTGAGAACCAGGGTGAAGTCGGTGAGCACCGAGAGCGCGAAGGCGATGCCGCCGAGCGCGAGCCGCACCGTTGCTTCGGGCGGCACGGCGAAGCGCCGCACGAGCCAGCGCGCCACGAGCCAGATCCAGATCGCCATGAGCGACAGCTCGATCAGCTCCGCGGTGCGCGCGCCGATCTGCGGCTCGACGAGGAAGACGCGGATCGGTCCGAGCACGAAGCCGGCGCCGAAGACGAGCACAAAGTAGAGCAGGCCGAGTCCGACGACGCGCGTCATGATCCAGGCAAGGCGGGATGCGCCCCAGGATGCGCCCCCCACGGCAGCCGATGTGCAGCCGAGCGCGCCCGGCAATCCCGCCTCGCTCCGCGGGACCGGTGCGCGGCGCGTCCGGGACATCCCATTGTCGTACAAACCGCGGCCAGCGCGGTGGGGACCGCCTTCGATCAGCCCGCGGGGCTCTCGACTATCGGCGTCGCCTTCTGCGACGAGACGAAGATGATGGCATGGGTCAGCGCCTCGACATCGTGCTCCTCGCCCGGCTCGGTGAAGAGGTAGTCGCCCGCCTCGAGCGCGACGCCGCCGATCTTCACCGTGCCGAGGAGCACCACCACCTCCTCCGTGCCGTGGTGCGCGTGTCGCGGGAAGCGGCGACCGGCCGCGAGCCGTACGACGGAGGATCGGCCGCCGGTCTCGTTGTTGCGGAGGAGGCTGCGCTCGATGCCGTCGTAGTCGGTCGCCGCCCACTCGCGCTCCGACGCCTTCTTCACCAGCATGCGTGCCTCCGATCAGGCCTGGATCTCGAGGTTGTCGATCAGCCGCGTCGCGCCGAGCTTCGCCGCGGCGAGCACGACGAGCGCGCGATCGCCGGCGGCCGGCGGCTGGAGGTCCTCCTGCCGCCGCACGGCCACGTAGTCGGGCGCCCAGCCGCGCGCACGCAGTTCGTCCATCGCCGACTGCTCGAGCGCCGGGAAGTCGCGTGCGCCGCCGCGCACCTTCTGCGACACCGACCCCAGCAGCCGCTGCAGACTCGGCGCCTCCGCTCGCTCCGTCGCCGACAGGTAGGCGTTGCGCGACGAGAGCGCGAGACCGTCCTCGGCGCGCGCCGTCTCGCCGGGCACGATCGCGATCGGCAGCGCGAGCTGCGCCACCATGTTGCGCACGATGCGCAGCTGCTGGTAGTCCTTCTTGCCGAAGACCGCGACGCGCGGCTGCACGACGTTGAAGAGCTTCAGCACCACGGTGCAGACGCCGCGGAAGAAGCCGGGGCGGAACTCGCCTTCGAGGATGTTCGCGAGCGCCGGCGGCGGCTCGACCTTGTACTCCTGCGGCACCGGGTACATCTCGCGCTCGTCGGGGGCGAACACGATGTCGACGCCCTCGCGTTCGAGCTTCGCGCAATCCTCGGCGAAGGTGCGCGGGTAGCGGTCGAAGTCCTCGTGCGGCGCGAACTGCAGCCGGTTCACGAAGATCGTCGCTACGGTGCACCGCGCCTCGCGCCTCGCGATGCGCATGAGGCCGAGATGGCCCTCGTGGAGGTTCCCCATCGTCGGCACGCAGGCGACGTCCTTCCCGCGCAGCTCGGCACGCAGCGCGTCGATCGTCTCGACGACTTTCATGAGAAGGCGTGCTCGGCGGCGGGGAACTCGCCCGACTTCACCGCCTCGACGTAGCGCTTGATGGCGCCGCGGATCGAGTCGGCGCCGGCCATGAAGTTGCGCACGAAGCGCGGCTTCTTGCCCGGGAAGACGTCGAGCATGTCGTAGATCACCAGCACCTGCCCCGAGCACTCGGCGCCGGCGCCGATGCCGATCGTCGGGATGCCGAGCGCCGCGGTCACGCGCGTCGCGAGCGCCGAGGGAATCGCCTCGAGCACGATGAGCGACGCGCCGGCGTCCTCGAGGCGCTTCGCGTCCTCGATCAGCCGCTCGGCGGCGTCGGCGCTCCTGCCCTGCACGCGGAAGCCGCCGAGCTGGTGCACCGACTGCGGCGTGAGGCCGACGTGCCCGCACACGGGAATGCCGCGCTCGACGAGGAAGCGCACGCTCTCCGCCATCGCCTCGCCGCCCTCGAGCTTCACCATCTGGGCGCCCGCGGCCATCGCCTTCACCGAGCTCTCGAACGCCTGTTCCTTCGAGATCTGGTAGGTGCCGAACGGCAGGTCGGTGACGATGAACGCGCGCCTCGACCCGCGCACCACGCATGCGGTGTGATAGACGGCGTGGTCGAGCGTCACCGGCAGCGTGGTGTCGTGACCCTGCACCACGTTGCCGAGCGAGTCGCCGATGAGGAGGATATCCACGCCGGCCTCGTCGCAGGCGGCGGCGAAGCTCGCGTCGTAGCAGGTGAGCATCGCCAGCTTCTCGCCGCGCGACTTCATCGCGACGAGGTCGGTGAGCGTGAGCCGCATCAGGCGTTCCTTCGTGACGCGGCAACGCGAACGCCGCGGGGACGCGATTCTACGCCGCGGGGCCTGGGCTCCGCCCGCGCAGCACCCTCCGTTACCCCCATCCCGGCCTTACCCCTACGAGGGGGAAGGAGACGCGAGCCGCTCGGCCCCTGCTCCTCCCTCCCCCTTCCACGGGGGGCCTGGGGTGGAGGTTCGGCGGCAACCAATCGCGGCGCACGTCGACGTACCGCCCCAGCACCCCCATCCCGACCTTCCCCCTACGAGGGGGAAGGAGACTCGGCCGGCGTCACTTCGACGAGGCAATCGTAGAAGGTCGCCCCACCGCCGAGGTCGGTCAACGCCTGCGACGTCACCGCGTTCGCGTTCTCGCCGTCCGGCGACAGCTTTCGCCACCACACCGACGGCGCGACGACCACCCCACGCCGCGCCTTAGTCCCCACGCGCGCCCGCGCCTGGAACGCGCCGCGATCGTTGTGGATCCGCACGAGGCCGCCGTCGCGGACGCCGCGCGCCTGCGCGTCGTCCGCGTGGATGTCGAGCGTCGGCTCCTTCTCGCTCGCGAGCGCGAACGGCAGGTTGGCGAACGACGTGTTGAGGAAGTGCCGCGCCGGGGGTGAAATGAACGCGAGCGGATAGCGCCTCGCGAGCTCGGGGTTCGAGCTCGCCGCCTCGCGAGGCGGCACGTACTCGGGCAGGCGCGATGCGCCCGCGGCGACCGCGGCGTCGCTTGCGAGCTCGCACTTGCCCGACGCCGTGGGGAAGCCGCCTTCCGCGAACGGTGCGAACCGCTCGGGGACGTGCAGCCGGCGCCAGCCCGTCTCCTTGAGCGACGCCCAGTCCATCTCCTGCGTCGCGAGCGCCTGGCGGCAGATCTCCTCGTCGGAGTCCTGCAGGCACGCCTCGTCGAAACCCATCCGCTGCGCGAGCAGCCGGAAGACCTCCGAGTTCGGCTTCGCTTCGCCCTGGGGCGCGATCGCCGGGTTGTTGGCGAGCACGTACAGGTGGCCGTAGCTCTTGTGGACGTCGAAGTGCTCGAGCTGCGTCGTGGCCGGCAGCACGATGTCGGCGTAGTCGGCGGTGTCGGTGAGGAACACGTCGTGCACGACGCAGAAAAGATCCTCGCGTGCGAAGCCGGCAACGACCTTGCGCGACTCGGGCGCGACCGCGACCGGGTTCGAGTTGTAGACGTAGATCGCGCGCACCGGCGGCTTGGCTTCGAGCAGCGCATCGCCGATCGCGGACATGTTGATCGCGCGCGCACGACCGCGGATCAGGTCTGGCCGTTCGAGCGCGGCATGGTCGAAGCGATAGTGGTCGCTCGTCGAGAGGACCACGCCGCCGCCCGCGTGACGCCACGCGCCGACGAGCGCCGGCAGCAGCGCGATCGCGCGCGCCGCCGAAGCGCCACCGGCACACCGCTGCATGCCGTAGTTGAGGCGGATCGCCGCGGGCTTCGTCGTCGCGTACTCGCGCGCGAGCGTCACGATCTCCTCGACCTCGAGCCCGCAGATCGGCGCCGCCCACTGCGGCGGGAAGCGCTTCACGTGGTGGCGCAGCTCGTCGAAGCCGAGCGTGTGCGCGGCGACGTAGTCGCGGTCGTGCAGCGCCTCGCCGACGATGACGTGCATCATCGCCAGCGCAAGCGCGCCGTCGGTGCCCGGCATGATGCGCACGTGCTGGTGGCACTTCTCCGCGGTGAGGTTGCGCCACGGGTCGATGATGACGAGCTTCGCGCCGCGCCGCTTCGCCTCCTGCATCCGCGTCCAGCAGTGGAGGTTGGAGACGATCGGGTTCGAGCCCCATATGAGGATGAGCTTCGCCTCGTCGAAGCGCTCCGGGTCCATGCCGACCGAACCGCCGAGCGCGAGCCTGATCCCCGCCTTGCCGGCGCTCGAACAGATGGTGCGCTCGAGCAGGCTCGCGCCGAGGCGGTGGAAGAAGCGCCGGTCCATCGACGAGTACTGCACCATGCCCATGGTGCCGGCGTAGCTGTACGGGAGGATCTGCTGCGGATCGTCCGCGGCGATCTCCGCGAAGCGCGCCGCGATCGCGTCGAGCGCCTGGTCCCAGGAGATGCGCTCGTACCGCGCCCCGGGACCCTTCGGCCCGACGCGGCGCAAGGGATGCAGCACCCGGTCGGGCGCGTAGACGCGCTCCAGGTACTTCGAGACCTTGGTGCAGAGCGTGCCCTCGGTGAAAGGCATGTCGCCGCCCCGTACGTCCACCGCGCGCCCGTGCTCGACGGTGATGTCCATCGCGCAGGTGTCGGGGCAGTCGTGCGGGCAGGCGGCGCGCACGACGCGCCGGCCGCCGGCCGCAGCGCGGCTCCGCAGGTCGTCCGATCCCATGAGCGGCCCTCCCGGTTGGTGCGCGCGATTGTAAGCGTCCGTGGCCGGCTCGCCCGCGGTCCTCTTCATGTCGGTGCTGCCGATCGAGCGGCTGCTGCAGGCACGCGCAGCCCGCGCCTACTCCCCCTCGGCCGCCTCGCGGTCCGCGTCGCGATGCGCCCGCTCCTCCGGGATCGGCGATCGCGCGGTGCCGAACGCGATGCGCATCACCAGCGCCGCGCGCGCCACGGCGTGGTTCGCCGCGGCAAGCACGCCGCCCATGAGCAGGAAGCCGTGGATCTGCCCCGTGAAGCACTCGTAGGTGACGCGGACGCCGGAGGCGATCAGCCGCTCGGCGTAGGCCTCGCCCTCGTCGAGGAGCGGGTCGAAGCCTGCGGTGATGATGTACGCCGGCGGCAGTCCGCTGAGGTCGGCCGCGCGGAGCGGCGAGGCGCGCCAGTCGTCCGCGTGGGCGAGGTCGCCGAGGTAGTTGCCGTGGAACCAGAGGACGCTGTCGCGCGTGAGCAGATGCCCTTCAGCGTACGTGAGGTGCGACGCGTGTTCGGCGGTGAGGTCGGTCGCCGGGTAGATCAGCACCTGCATCGCGAGCGGCGGCCCGCCCGCGTCGCGCATCGCGATCGCCACGACCGCCGCGAGATTGCCGCCCGCGCTGTCGCCGCCGACGGCGATGCGCGCGGGATCGATGCGCAGCGCCCAGGCCGACGCCGCGATCCAGCGCGTGGCGGCCATCGCGTCCTCCACCGCGGCGGGGAAGGGATGCTCGGGCGCAAGGCGGTAATCGACCGCGAGCACCGCGGCGCGTGACGCGTTCGCGAGCAAGCGGCACACGACGTCGTGCGTGTCGAGGTCGCCGATGACGAAGCCGCCGCCGTGGAAGAAGACGAGTGCGGGCAGCGTCTCGCTCGCCGTCGAGCCGTGGGGCCGGTAGTGACGCACGCGCAGCGCGCCGCCAGGGCCGGGTACATCGAGATCCTCCACTGCCGCGACCTCGGGCGTCGGCGGCGCAAGCGGACCGCGCGAGACCTTGTAGAGCTCGCGCGCGGCGACCGCGCCGAGGCGCGAGTACGGCATCAGGTTCGCCGCGTTGATGCGCTCGAGGAGCCGCTTTGCCTGCGGATCGAGGCGCTTCGCCTCACCCGGGGTCGCCACGTCAGCGTCCGGACGGCACGAGCGCCATCACCTCGACTTCGACGAGCTCCGTCTGACGCCCGAGGTCGCCCGTGCCGACGAGCGCACCCGACGCGTCGACGGCGATCTGCCCCGCGACGTGCACCGTCGCGCCAGGCGGAACCACGGCAAGGTGCAAATAGTTCGCGTTCGCCGGAAAGGCTTCGGGGTTCAGCAGCCGGAAGGTCATTGGGTTCATCCCTGGCGACGGCCGGAGAAATCGCGGAACTTCAGCGGTGTGCGATTGCGCCGGCCGGCGGCCGGCGAAGGCGTGAGCGGTCCGCGCCTATACTTCACAACACGACACGCGTAAGCGTCATTATGCCGTCCGCTTCTCGGACGCACCGCGGCGAGCGTCCAGCTCGACGCACCTCGTGAACCTCGCGCTGCGGACGTGGGCGGGCCTGACGCAAGGCGGACGACGCGTCCCGAGCGGGATCGCGAAAGCGGGCGAGGCGGCGTTCCGTTCACTCTTTTTATTGCCGCACACGCGCGCCGGTACAATGTCATCGCGAACCGAGCGTGGAGTAGTTTCAGGGAGCAGACATGGTCTACGAGTTCGCGGACTACCGCTACGACCCGGAGCGCGGGCTCCGGGGTCCCAAAGGCGAGATCCCGATACGCCAGCTCGAGGCCCGCCTGCTTCTCGTGCTGCTCCAGGCGGACGGCCGCCTCGTCACCAAGAACCAGGTGGTCGACGCGGTGTGGAACGGTCGGGGCGTCTCCGACGACTCCATCGCGCAGTCGGTCTATCGTCTGCGCAATGCCATGCCCGCGGCAGGCGACCAGCACATCATCCGCACCGTCTACGGCGCGGGGTTCCGCATCGCCGTGCCGATCAAGCGCCGCGACCGTGAGGACGCGCCCGCACAGGCGCCGGGCGCCTTCAACCGCATCGACGCGAAGGCGTCCCTCGTCTGCGCCCGGGAGCTCGCCGGCGCGCGCTCGCCCGCGCACCTGCGCGCCGCAATGTGCGCGGCGATGCGCGCGCTCGACCTGGATCCCGGCTACGCCTCGGCGTGGAGTGCGCTCGGCGAGTTCCGCGTCCTGCTCGCGGCCCGCTCGCTCGCGCCTGCGCGCGAGTGCGGGGCGGCCGCCGTCGCCGCCGCCGAGGCGGCGCTCGAGCTGGATGCCGACTGGGCGCCGGCCCTCGCCGTGCGCGGCTTCGTGCGCGCCCTGATCGAGCACGACCTGCCGCGCGGGCTCGCCGACCTCGACCGCAGCGTGAACCTCATGCCGCGGCACTGGACGGCGCGGCTCCTGCGCGGCTGGGCCTTCGTAGCCGCGGGACGGCTCGACGACGCCGTTGCCGACCTGCGCACGGCCATGGAGATGAACCCGTGGTCGCCGTGGTGCGGCGATCCCTACGCGCAGTACCTGTGGTTCGCGGGGCACAGCGAGGCCGCATGGGCAGCGGCGAAGGAGCACGCGACGCGTTTCCCGGCGATCGACACCATCCAGCTCGCGGCCTCGCAGATCGCCTCGTCGCTCGGCCTGCACGACGAGGCGATCAAGGCCGGCCGACGCGCCATGGAGCTCGCGCGCGACACCCCGGCGCTGCACACCGCGCTCGCGAGCGCGCTGGCGCGTGCCGGCAAACGCAAGGAAGCGATCGCGATGGTCCGCGGGATCGAGAGGTCCGGGCTGCCGCTGCCGGCAGCGAGGCTCGCGCCTGCCTGGCTGGCCCTCGGCGATAGAGACCGCGCCCGTACCCTGCTCGAGCTTTCACACGAGCAGGGCGAGCCGCAGTTCGCCTACGCGCGTTACGACCCGCGTCTCGCCGAGCTCCGCGCCGACATGCCGACGTTCCGGATCGCGGCCTGAGAGGCTTCACACGGCACGTCACGCGGACGCGCTACGCTCCGCGGCCATGTGGCCTGCTTCGTCTGCCGTGCGCAGTGTCGCCGGTACCCTGCGCTGCGCGCTCGTCTTCGTCCTGCTGCTCGCGCTCCCGCGGGTCGCGCCGGCGCAAGGCGCACTCTCTCTCATGCACGGCTTCGCCGACATGGCGTCGATCACCCTATGGGCACAGACCGACCGGCCCGTACGGCTCGCCGTCGATTTCGCGCCCGAGAGCGCACCGCAGAGCAGCCGGCGCATCGAGCAGGCGACGCACGCGGACGACGACTTCGTCGCGCACCTGCGGCTTGCCGATCTCGATCCCGGCACGGCGTATCGCTACGCGGTGAGCGTCGACGGCGTGCAGGTCCGCGAGGGCCGCTTCCGCACCCAGCCCTTCTGGCAGTTCCGCAGCGACCCGCCCGAGGTTTCCATCGCCCTCGGCTCGTGCGCCTATCTCAACGACCGCTTCGACCGCCCGAACGACCGCTGGAAGCCCGCCTACGGAATCTACGACGCGATCGCCGCGCGCGCGCCCGACTTCATGCTGTGGCTCGGCGACAACGTGTACTTCCGCGAGCCCGAGTGGACCAGTCGCGAAGGCATGAGCGCGCGCTACCGCCAGTACCGCGAGCTGCCCGAGCTGGCGCGCCTGTGGACCGCCACATCGCACCTCGCCATCTGGGACGACCACGACTACGGGCCGAACGACTCCGATGGCTCCTTCGTCGGCAAGGGCAACGCGCTCGCGACCTTCAAGCGCTACTGGCCCAACCCGACCTTCGCGCTTCCCGGCACCGAGGGGGTCTTCGGCATGGTCACGATCGGCGACCTCGATCTGTTCCTGCTCGACGACCGCTTCCACCGGTATCCCAACCGCTACCCGAAGACGCCCGAGAAGACGATGTTCGGCGTAGCGCAGCGCGAGTGGCTGAAGCAGGCGTTGCTATCGTCGCGCGCGACCTTCAAGGTCGTCGCGGCCGGCGGGCAGTTCTGGAACCAGGCGAACCGGTTCGAGGGACTGCACGACTACCCTGCGGACCAGAAGGCAATCCACGACTGGCTCGTCGAGCAGCGCATCGGCGGCGTCGTGTTCGTCTCGGGCGACCGGCACTTCAGCGAGCTGCTGCGCGTGCCGCGCGCAGGCACCTACCCGCTTCACGAGTTCACCGTGTCGCCGCTCACCGCCGGCGTGTTCGAGAACCTGCCGAACGCCGAGCGCGAGAGCCCCGACCTGGTACCCGGCACGCTCGTGCTCCAGCGCAACTTCGGCATGCTGCGCGTCACCGGCCCGCGCGGCGCGCGCGTGCTCGCGTTCGAGTCCTACGACACGGAAGGGCGGCTGCTGTGGCGGCGGGAGGTGAAGGCGGGGGAGTTGCGCGACGAGGCCCGCTGAGTCCGTCGCCAGCCGCACGCGACGTCGCTTACCCTCCCCCTCCCGCCCCCTCCCAGGGGAGGGCTGGGTGGGGGTCGGGCGGCAGCAGGCCAGGAATCGCGGGCTACGCCAGCAACGCCTCCAGGCTCGCTGCAACCCTGAGGCCTTCCACCTTGGCGAAGTGCCCGTCGAGTGTCACGAGCGGCAGCTTCAGGCGGATCGCCGTGGCGGCCACCCAGAGATCGTTCGTGGGGATGGGTGTCCCCCGCTTCCGCAGGCCTGCATAGACACGAGCGTAAGCCTCGGCGGTGCCGAGGTCGGGCTGGTCGAGAACCACCCGCCGCGATCCGAGAAATGTCGAGAATTCCTCGCGATTGCGCGCGGCGCGGGCCCCCGCCTCGAAACCCGCCAGCAATTCGGCCGCCACGACCAGCGGAACGACGATGCGGGGAACGTGACGCAACACGGCCACCATCGGCGCGAGGCCGCGCCTGAAGCCGCTGTAGGCGTTGGTGTCGATGGCTACAGCGGCGATCATCGCCGCGGTCGCCGGGGCTTGACCCACAACTCCGGCTCCACCGCCGTCAACGGCGCGACGGCCGCCTCGAAGGCCTCGAGGTCGGCCGCGGACCACGTGCCGGCCAGACCATCAAGGTCATCGTAGGCAGGCAGCTCGCCCCCCGAAAACCGCTCGGTGATCGTTTCCGCGAGCAGGCGTCCCACGCTGATGCCGCGCTCGCGCGCGGTCAGCCTGGCGTTCTCGATGACGACGGGGTCGAGGCCCCGGACCAGCACGTCGGGCACTGAAGCCTCCGGGCAGGAACAAGCAACTCCCGGATGATATCACCGACTCATCGAGTGATATCACGCCTACCGGTTTCTCCTCCGGAACGGGCCGTCGGGGCGTTGCTCGTACTGAGGCTCGCGGCCGTCGCGTATTCGCTGCTCAGGCGCGACGTCTTCGAGGACGACTACCTGGCGTTTGCGACGCCGAACATCGTCTGGTTCTCAGGCGCCCTCGGCGGCACCGCTGGCGCGGTCCTCGGGCTCGCCGCCCTGATGCTGCTCGCGATTGACGAGCAGCTGTTCCTCGCGCGTTTCAAGTGGCGGTTCGCGGCCGTAGCCGGTCTCGAGGAGGGCTTCGCAGAGATCGATCAAGAGGCGGACGCATTCACGCCGGACTCCGAGTCGGCGTGACCGTTTCCGGACCAGGCCCCCCGCCCCTGACGGCAGTTCGTTTCGGTGGCGCCGAGCTGGACCCGATGAGAGAGTCGTTCGCGGACGCGGTCCAAGCATCGGCCGGATAAACGCCCTATCCTCGACGGCTCGTGTGCGGGTCGTGTGCGGGTCGCGCTCGCCCTGCCCGTCGGCGAGCGCCGTGAAGAGTGGGCCGGTGGGCGCGGATCGCCCCCGGCGAGCGGGGTCGCAGCCGCCCTTCGGGCCGTGGTTCGCGCGATTCGGCGGCGGGAGCGCAGCCGATGGCCTGCGGCCCTCGTCAGGAGGGCCGCCAAGCGACGTGCGCAGCCAGGTCGCGGACCGGCACCCCGCCGCTCGCCGCAGGAAAGTCGCACCACCGAGCGGTTGCCGGGCTCCAGACCCTTGGCTCGGCGGGTTGCTGCTCGCCGCGCGCAGACGGTCGACGGGAAGCCCGTGACCGGGTGATCGCCGACGCCAACGTCCCGCGCCAGGCGACCCGCCCCGCGGGGATCAGCCCGCTCGGTTGCTCTCGTGCCCCGATCCCCTTGCCATCCGCGCCGGGAGCGCGAGGCGTTCCCGATACGCGGTCTGGATCGTCACCGCCTCCGTTTCGCACGATTCGTCCGCGAGGTCCAGCCGGCGATAGCGCACCTGGACGTAGTGCACCAGCTCGTGGGCGAGTGAATCGTCGAGGGTGCGGTGCAGCCGCTTGTAGTAGTCGGACGCGTCGTCGAGGTAGATCTCGTTCGTCGCCACTGCGTAGGCGTTCACGATGACGTGCGGGCGGAAGCCCCACTGCGGGGCCATCGCTTCGCGGAAGCGTGCGAGCGGCGTCCTGCTCGCGAGGTGCACGACGGGCAGGGGCTCGTTGGGATCGAGCCGCACGCCCATTGCGGCGGCGACGAAGGCGAGCGTGGTGGGCACGTCCTCGCGGAGGATCTCGCGCGCCTGCCCCGCGCCGCCACGGGCGTCGGACTGGGTCGTCAGCAGGAACGTCGCGGCGAACAGCGCGATCGCGACGGTTCGGCAGGCGCAGATGAAGCGGTCAAAACGCGCGTGCGGTCGTTTCCGCGGCAGCACGATGCCGCCTTCTCGCGACTTCCAGAAGCTTGCAGCCATCCTGCGCTCCGTCCACGTTTGGGCCTGCGGTTCGTCCCGCAGGCAGGCATGACGAAAGCATGGTCGCGCGGCAACCCGTGCGGCGCACGTGAGGATTGACAGCGATCGAGTGACGGATTCACCGCGCGAGGATTGCGGCCCGCGGCGCGGGTGCACCCCGACTCTCCCGCGCTACTTCGCGTCACGTAGCGCCTGTCGCAGCGCCTTCCCGAGCGATGGGTCGTGCAGATCCTGCGGCCGGTTGCGATGGCTCTCGTGGATGCCGGTCGCCACGAAGAACGGGCTGAGCTCAGCGGGGCACTGCGCCAGGTGCGTATCGGCACGCGATTCCGGGCGCGGTCAGGCGAGGCGGTTACGACGCGCGGTCTCGATCTTGGGGTCCTCGATCGATCCGAATGTTCCTGGGCAGGTCAGAGCAACTACGGCCGAAACGTCATGGCGACCTCGCCGTACCTGCGCGAGCATCACTGCCCCAATGTCTACTCCGGCCTCGTGCTTTGATCATCTTCGCGAAAGCCGAAGAACGCACGGCGCAAGGATCCAAACTTCGCGATCGTGCTTCCCTTGCCGCCGGCGATTCTCGCCAGAAGGCTCCATCCCCCCACCGAGTGCAGCACTGCGATCGATCGCCCATGCAGCTCGTAGGATTCGCCCGCCCCGACGCGGGCGCCCGGTCGACAGCCGTCCTCGAAGTAGGTGTCGAACACCGGTGACCACCCGCCGCGTTCGTGAAAGCGCGGCATCACGAACGGAATCGTTTCGTGATGGGCGTTCACCAGAATCAGAAACCTTTCGTCGCCAGCCGCGCCATGCAGCGGGAAACCGTCGGGAGCGGTAACGGTTCGGGATTCCGCGCCGGGGTTGAACCACCCGCGCACCATCACCTGGATCCGCTGCCAGAGGTTCGCCAGTTGCCGCAACCCTTGGGCGCGAGACTCGTCATCCGGCCGATCTCCGACGAGGTGGATCCCGAGGCAGCGCGCGTGCGAATGCGCCCACGCCTCGTCGCTCATCTCGTGGCCGTCGGGGGTGAGCCACGTGATGCCCTTCATGCCGTCGGCACGGACCGGGTGTCCCTGGAAGTACTCGCTCTGGCGAAACACGGGATGCCGTCGGCGCAGGTGGATCACGCCTCGAACGAACTCGAACAGCTCACGGTCTTCAGGCCGCAGGTGCCAGTCGAGCCACGAAATCTCGTTGTCCTGGCAGTACGCGTTGTTGTTGCCACCCTGCGTGCGTCCCATCTCGTCGCCGGCGAGCAGCATCGGCACGCCGTGTGAGAGCAAGAGCACCGCGAGAAAGTTGCGCTTCTGCCGTCGGCGCAGGGCGTTTATCGCCGCGTCGTCGGTTTCACCCTCCGCCCCGCAGTTCCAGCTCAAGTTGTGATTGCTGCCGTCCCCGTTCCCCTCCAGATTGGCCTCGTTGTGCTTGTCGTTGTAGCTCACCAGGTCGTGCAGGGTGAAGCCGTCGTGCGCACAGACGAAGTTGACGCTCGCGTGCGGCTTGCGGTCGCTCCACTCGTAGAGGTCGCTCGATCCCGTGAAGCGCGTGGCGAACTCCCCGATGGTCGTGCCGTGCGCCTTCCCGAAAGCACGTACCGTGTCGCGGTAGCGGTCGTTCCATTCCGCCCAGCCCTTCGGGAAACCGCCGAGCCGATAACCCCCGGGGTTGAGATCCCAGGGCTCGGCAATCAGCTTGACCTGTGAGAGAACCGGGTCGTGCGTAATCGTCTCGATGAACGCCCCGCGCATGTCCACGTCGTACGTCCCGCGGGCAAGCGCAACAGCGAGATCGAACCGGAAGCCGTCGACGTGCATCTCCTCCACCCAATAGCGCAGGCTGTCGCGGACCAGCTCCACCACGCGCGGATTCGCCGTGTCGAGCGTGTTGCCGCAGCCGGTGAAGTCCATGTAGTAGCGGGCAGCGCCGGGCACGAGCCGGTAGTAGGTGGCGTTGTCGATGCCGCGCAGGGAGAGCGTCGGGCCGAGGTGAGTGCCCTCGGCCGTGTGGTTGTAGACCACGTCGAGGATGACCTCGATGCCGGCCGCATGCAGCGTCTTCACCATGGTCTTGAATTCGGAGGTGTGACCGGTGGCCGCGTAGCGTTGCTCGGGCGCGAAGAAGGCGAGCGTGTTGTAGCCCCAGTAGTTGCGCAGCCCCCGCTCCACCAGATGGCGGTCGTCGGCGAACGCGTGCACCGGCATGAGCTCCACCGCCGTGACGCCGAGCCGCTTCAAGTACTCGATCGCCGGCGCGCTGGCGAGCCCGGCATACGTACCGCGCAGCTCCGGCGGCACCCCCGGATGACCGATGGTGAAGCCCTTTACGTGCAGCTCGTAGATCACCGTGTCCTGCCACGGGATGCGCGGTGGCGCGTCGTCTCCCCAGTCGTAGGTCGGATCGATCACGCGGCACTTCGGCATGGCGTGCGCATCGTCGCGCAGGTCGAAGGACAGGTCCTCCTGCTCGTGGCCGATGCGATAGCCGAACTGGGCATCGCTCCACCGAATCTCGCCGACAAGCGCTTTGGCGTACGGGTCGATCAGCAGCTTGTGCGGATTGAAGCGCTGACCTTCTTGCGGCAGGTATGGTCCATGGACGCGGTAGCCGTACAGCAGGCCCGCACGCGCCTGCGGCAGATAGCCGTGCCAGACTCCGTCGGTGCGCGATTCGAGCTCTACACGCTGCACCTCATGCCGGCCGCTCGCGTCGAACAGGCACAGTTCCACCCTCTCCGCATGAGCCGAGAACAAGGCGAAGTTAACGCCCTCTCCGTCCCAGGTCGCGCCGAGGGGGTGCGGTTTGCCCGACAAGAGTGTGGTAACCGGACGCTTGTGCATCGAACCGTTGCCACCTGGGCTCGCGTGGCGTTGGAAGAAGGCGAAGTCCAAGTCGGCGCGCGCTCCCGAACGGCGGGAGGCACGGCGGGTAGAAAGAAGCGGCACGCGTGAACGCCTTAACTACAAAGCGAGCGGCGTGATCGATTCTTTCACCGATTGACCGGCCCAGGGATGTTCGGACCAGTGCTTGCTTGGGAACGGCTCCCCGGTGGATGAAGTCGTGATCGGCCTTGAACTCGGGCGGCGTACGGTAGTCGCGGCGCGAATGAGGCCTGACCGCATTGTAGTGCTGGCGCCAGGCTTCGATCAGCGCCTTCGCCTCGCGTCGCTGCGAAACCACTCGAGGCTCAGGTACTCGTCGCGGAAGCGGCCGTTAAGCTCTCGTCCGCACCGTTCTGCCAGGGCTTGCCGCGATCGATCAGGGCGGTCTCGATCTTGGCCGTTTCGAGGATTGCGGCCCGCGGCGCGGGTGCGCCCCGACCTCCCGCGCTACTTCGCATCACGCAGCGCCTGTCGCAGCGCCTTCCCGATCTCCGGCCGGTCGAGGTACGGATCGCTCGGGTTGCGCAGCGCGAGGATGTCCTCTATGCGGTACTGCACGCCGCGCAGCGCCCTCGGGTGGCTGTAGATGTAGAAGCGGTTCTCGCGGAGCGCATCGAACACGTACCCCGCGACGTCCGCTGCGCTCACCTTGCCGCTCGTCACCGCCTTCTCGCTGTTCGCCTGCGCGATGAGCTGGCTCTTGGTCGGCCTTGCCGATGGGTCGTGCAGATCCTGCGGCCGGTTGCGATGGCTCTCGTGGATGCCGGTCGCCACGAAGAACGGGCAGAGGACGTGCGCGTGCACACGCTCCGTGACCAGCGCGAGGTCCTGGTAGAGCGACTCTGAGAGCGACACGACCCCATGCTTGCTCACGTTGTACACGCCCATGTTCGGCATGTTGACGAGGCCGGCCATGGAGGCGGTGTTGACGATGTGGCCCTCGTACGCGGGGTCGGCCGCGGCCGCTTCGAGCATCATCGGCGTGAAGCAGCGCACGCCGTGGATCACGCCCCAGAGGTTGACGCCGAGCACCCACTCCCAGTCCTTGACGGAGTGTTCCCACACCAGGCCGCCGGTGCCGACGCCCGCGTTGTTGAAGACGAAGTGCGGAGCGCCGAAGCGGGACTTCGTCGCCGCGGCGAGCGCCTCGACCTCCGCGCCCTTCGACACGTCGACGCGCTGCGCAAGGACCTCTGCGCCGAGACTGCGAATCTCGCCCGCCGCGCGCTCCAGGGCATCGGCCTGAACGTCGGCCATGGCGACGTTCATACCGAGGCGCGCAGCGATGCGCGAAGCCTCGAGGCCGAAGCCGGAGGCGGCGCCGGTGATGACGGCGGTGCGGTGGTGGAAATGTTGCATTTCACAGTCCTCGACGCTGCACAGCGCCCACGCAGGCGCCCCATCGGCATCCTACGTCAACGGCTTCATCACGCGATCGTGCTCGTCCCACTGACCTTTCGCGAACGCCGTCCACGACTTGTCTCCGCTCTCCAGCTTGAGCATCCTGCCGTGGAGATCCCGTACTTGAAGAACACCGATATGCCGACGATCTGTCGCGCAGTCGGGTCCGTCATGCGCAAGTAGTTGTACCTCGATCCCGACTGGCCGCGGGTGATCGTCGTGCGACGCGAGCCTCCCGGAGAGCTTCGACTTCGGACCCCTGAAGCTGAAGAAGTGCCGGCACGGGTGGATGCTCTTCCACGGCCCGTACATCGGTCGCTGCCTCGACCTCTACGGGGAGTACAGCGAGTCGGAGGTCGATGTCTTCCGCGCGTTCGTCGGCCCAGGCAGCTATGCGGTCGACGTCGGGGCGAACATCGGCGACCTGACGTTGCCCCTGGCGCACCTCGTGGGCGCGACGGGACGCGTGTTCGCGTTCGAGTCGCATCCCGACAACTTCAACGTGCTGTGCGCCAACCTCGCCCTGAACGGCCTGCGCAACGTGAAGCCGCTGAACCAGTTCGTCGCCGATCGCCCCGACGCGAGCACGGCGAGCGAGGGGTGGGGCCGCCACGCCTACATCGGCGACGTGTGGGACCCGTGCATCGCGCCGCTCGATGCGCTCGCGCTCGAGCGCTGCGACTTCATCAAGGTCGACGTGGACGGCAAGGAGCTCGAGGTGCTGCGCAGCGGCGAGAGGACGATACGCGCCCACCGGCCCGTTCTCTACTTCGAGAACGACGTGCCGGCGCGCTCGCAGGAGCTTCTCGGCTACGTCCTCGAGACGCTCGAGTACCGCGTCTTCGCCCATGCCGCGCCCATCTTCAGGCCCGACAAGTTCTACGACAACCCGGTGAACGCGTGGGCGCCGACCGACATCGTCTCGCAGATGATGATCGCGCTGCCGCGCGACCGCGAGCCGCCGTTCGACGCCCTGCCGGAGGTCGAGTCGGCGGACTTCAGCTGGCGGCTCTGACGCGCGAGGCCGGCGTTCCGCCCGCCTGCCCGGGCAAAGGGCGGGGTCGAGCCGGGCAGCGGGTCGTGTGCTCGCCCGCGGGCTTCAGATCGCCTCGTGCGAGATCTGCGGGTTGATGCGCTCGACGCCGTGCAGCTTGTTGAGCGCGTTGATGTACGCCTTCGCCGAGGCGACGACGATGTCGGTGTCGGCGCCGACGCCGTTCACGATGCGGCCCGCGCGCGCGAGGCGCACGCTCACCTCGCCCTGCGACTCGGTGCCCTGCGTCACCGCGTTCACCGAGTAGAGCAGCAGTTCCGCGCCGCTCTTCGCCACCGACTCGATCGCCTTGAACGTCGCATCGACGGGGCCGTCACCCTGCGCGTCGGCGCGGTGCTCGTTGCGGCCCGCCGTCACCACGACGCTCGCATGCGGCCGCTCGCCCATGCCGCTCGCCTGGCTCATGGTGACGAGCTTCCAGTGCTCCACCTCGGCGGTCACCGCCTCGTCGGACACCAGCGCCTGCAGGTCCTCGTCGAAGATCTCGGACTTCTTGTCGGCGAGGTCCTTGAACTTCTGGAACGCGACGTTGATCGCCTCCTCGCTGTCGAGCTCGATGCCGATCTCCTTCAGGCGCTGCTTGAAGGCGTTGCGGCCGGAGAGCTTGCCGAGCACGATCTTGTTCGCGCTCCAGCCGACGTCCTCGGCGGTCATGATCTCGTACGTCTGGCGCGCCTTCAGTACGCCGTCCTGATGGATGCCGGAGGCATGGGCGAAGGCGTTGGCGCCGACCACGGCCTTGTTCGGCTGCACCACGAAGCCGGTGATCTGCGACACCAGGCGCGAGGTCGGCACGATCTGCTTGGTTTCGATGCGCGTCTCGAGGTCGAAGAAGTCGCGGCGCGTCTTCACCGCCATCACCACCTCTTCGAGCGAGGTGTTGCCGGCGCGCTCGCCGAGGCCGTTGATGGTGCATTCGACCTGCCGCGCACCGCCGATCTTCACGCCGGCGAGCGAGTTCGCCACCGCCATGCCGAGGTCGTTGTGGCAGTGCACCGACCAGACCGCCTTGCCCGAGGTGGGGATGCGCTCGCGGAGGTTGAGCACGAACTGCCCGAAGAGCTCGGGCACCGCGTAACCGACCGTATCGGGGATGTTGATCGTCGTCGCGCCCTCGGCGATCACGGCCTCGAGCACGCGGCAGAGGAAGTCCGGGTCGGAACGGTAGCCGTCCTCGGGCGAGAACTCGACGTCGTCGCAATGCTTGCGCGCGAAGCGCACCGCGAGCTTCGCCTGCTCGAGCACCTGCTCCGGGCTCATGCGCAGCTTCTTCTCCATATGCAGGGCGCTGGTGGCAATGAAGGTGTGGATGCGCGCCTGCTTCGCGCCCTTCAGCGCCTCGACGCCGCGCGCGATGTCGCGGTCGTTGGCGCGGCAGAGGCCCGCCACGCGCGACTCGCGGACCGTGTTCGCGATCGCCCGGACCGCCTCGAAGTCGCCGTTCGAGGCTGCCGGAAACCCCGCTTCGATCACGTCGACGCACAGGCGCTCGAGCTGCCGGGCGATGCGCAGCTTCTCCTCCTTGGTCATGGAGGCGCCGGGGCTCTGCTCGCCGTCGCGAAGCGTGGTGTCGAAGATGATGAGGCGGTCGGTCATGAGCGTCTCCCTCGTGGGGGTTTGGATCGGAGATATGCCGCTCCCGCGGGCCTCGTGGGCGCCGCGTGGTCGGGGGTCGAATCGTGGGGTGTGGGTGTGTGCTAGCGCGCGAGGCGCAGCAGCAGGTCGAGCCGCAGGAGCAGGCTCGGCAGGCGGAGGGTCGGCAAGTGGGGGACTCGCGACATGCGCGGGACTGTAATGGAAGCCGCAGCGCTTGACAACTGCGCCCCGCGGCATCGGCTTCAGAAGGGGCTGGTGCGGCGGTGCTTCCAGGCCCAGAGGACGTATCCCGAGAGGCCGTAGGCGCAGAAGAGCGCGAACAGCACCGTCGGCGGGTCGATCGCGACGAACACGATCGCGAGCACGATGAGCAGCACCACAGCGAACGGCACGCTGCGGCGCAGGTTGATGTCCTTGAAGCTGTAGAACGGCACGCTCGACACCATCGTCACGCCGGCGAACAGGGTGAAGCCGAACGCCGTCCAGCGGATGGTCTCCACCCGCTCGATGCGGAAGTCGTCGATGGTCCAGATGAGGCCGGCGACGAGCGCCGCGGCGGCCGGGCTCGGCAACCCCTGGAAGAAGCGCTTGTCGACGACGCCGATGTTGGTGTTGAAGCGCGCGAGGCGGAGCGCCGCGCCGGCGCAGTAGACGAACGCCGCGATCCAGCCCCACCGGCCGAGCGAGCGCAGCGCCCACTCGTACATCACCAGCGCCGGGGCGGCGCCGAACGACACCATGTCGGAGAGGCTGTCGTACTGCTCGCCGAACTCGCTTTGCGTGCGCGTCAGGCGCGCGACGCGGCCGTCGAGGCCGTCGAGCACCATGGCCACGAAAATCGCCACGACCGAGTGCTCGAAGCGCTGGTTCATCGCCTGGACGATGGCGTAGAACCCCGCGAAGAGCGCCGCGGTGGTGAAGAGGTTGGGGAGAAGGTAGATGCCGCGGCGGCGGATCGTGCCGCGGAGCAGGTTCCTGCGCGGGTTGCCGTACTCAGCCACGCAGCGACCCGTCCCCTGCCGCTAGCCGAGCTCGGCGACGACCGTCTCGGACGCGTAGACCTTCTGCCCCAGCTCCACCTTCACCGCAGCGCCGAGCGGCAGGTAGAGATCGACGCGCGAGCCGAAGCGGATGAAGCCGAAGCGTTGCCCCCGGGCGAGCTTGTCCCCGGGCTTCACGTAGCAGAGCACCCGCCGCGCCACGAGGCCCGCGATCTGCACGCAGGTGACGTCGGCACCGCTCGAGGTGTGCAGCCACAGGGCGTTGCGCTCGTTCTCGACCGAGGCCTTGTCGAGCGCGGCGTTGAGGAAGGAGCCTGCGTTGTACCAGGCGTTCTTCACCTCGCCGTCCACCGGCGAGCGGTTCGAATGCACGTTGAAGACGTTCATGAACACGCTCACCTTGGTCGCATCGCGGTCGAGATAGGGGTCGCGGGCGCGGCCCACCGAGACGATCCGCCCGTCGGCGGGCGAGACGACCGTGCGCGACGTCCCCGGCACCTCGCGTGCCGGATCGCGGAAGAACTGCAGCACGAAGAGCGCCCAGATCCAGAAGGGAATGGACCAGCCCCAGCCGAACCACCCGCCGACGGCGAGCGCAGCGAGCAGGCTCCCGGTGAGGTACGGCCAACCCTCGCGGGCGATGACGGGGTGCGGGTAGGCGGACATGCGGAGGACGGAGAGGACTGCAGGCGCCGCTCGACGCGCGGCGCGGCAGGGCGGCGCCTCGCGCCGCCGGGGTGATGGGAAGGTACGCTAGTTCTTCGACTGGTCGACCAGCCGGTTCTTGCGGATCCACGGCATCATGTCGCGGAGCTTTGCGCCCACCTTCTCGATCTCGTGCTCGGCGGTGAGCCGGCGGCGCGAGAGCAGCGTCGGCGCGCCGGCGCGGTTCTCGAGGATGAAGCTCTTCGCGTACTCGCCGGTCTGGATGTTCGTGAGCGCCTCGCGCATCGCCTGCTTGGTCTCGGCCGTGATGATCTTGGGGCCGGTCACGTACTCGCCATACTCGGCATTGTTCGAGATCGAGTAGTTCATCGTGCCGATGCCGCCCTCGTACATGAGGTCGACGATGAGCTTGAGCTCGTGCAGGCACTCGAAGTACGCCATCTCCGGCGCGTAGCCCGCCTCGACCAGGGTCTCGAAGCCCGCCTTCACGAGCTCGACGCAGCCGCCGCAGAGCACCGTCTGCTCGCCGAAGAGGTCGGTCTCGGTCTCCTCGCGGAAGTCGGTCTCGATGATGCCGGCGCGGCCGCCGCCGATCGCCGCGGCGTAGGAGAGCGCGACGTCGCGCGCCTTGCCCGAGGGATTCCGGTGCACGGCGACGAGCATCGGCACGCCGCCGCCGCCCGCATAGGTGGAGCGAACGGTATGCCCCGGGGCCTTGGGTGCCACCATCCACACGTCGAGGTCGGCGCGCGGCTGCACCTGGCCGTAGTGGACGTTGAAGCCGTGCGCGAACGCGAGCGCGGCGCCCTTGCGGATGTTCGGCTCGACGTCGTTCTTGTAGACGCTCGCAATGTGCTCGTCGGGCAGCAGCATCATGACGACGTCGGCGCTCTTCACCGCCTCGTCGACCTCCTTCACCGCGAGGCCGGCGTTCTTCGCCTTGTCCCAGGAGGGGCCGCCCTTGCGCAGGCCCACCGTGACCTTGACGCCGGAGTCGTGCAGGTTGAGCGAGTGCGCGTGGCCCTGCGACCCGTAGCCGATGATCGCGACCTGCTTGCCCTTGACGAGGGAGAGATCGGTGTCCTTGTCGTAGTAGACCTTCATGGGTTGTCCCTGTTTGGCGGAGAGGGGTGTCGGAGGCCGGCGCGCGGCGCGGAGTCCGGAAGGCTAGACGCGCAGCACGCGCTCGCCGCGCGCGATGCCGGAGGCCCCGGTGCGGACGGTCTCGAGGATCGCCGACTTGTCGAGCGCCTCGATGAACGCGTCGAGCTTCTCGCCGTTGCCGGTGAGCTCGATCGTGTAGGTGCCGTCGGTGACGTCGAGGATGCGGCCGCGGAAGATCTCCGCCATGCGCTTCATCTCCTCGCGCTCCTTGCCGGCGGCGCGCACCTTGATCAGCATCAGCTCGCGTTCGATGTGCGGCGCCTCCGAGAGATCCACGAGCTTCACCACGTCGATCAGCTTGTTCAGCTGCTTGGTGATCTGCTCGATCACGTCGTCCGAACCGCTGGTGACGATGGTCATGCGCGAGAGCGACGGGTCCTCGGTGGGCGCGACGGTGAGCGACTCGATGTTGTAGCCGCGTGCGGAGAACAGCCCCGCGACGCGCGACAGCGCGCCGGATTCGTTCTCGAGCAGGATGGAGATGATGTGGCGCATCGCCTTCGTCTCGTAGACGGGCAGCGCGTAGGGGCTCGGGGCGTTCATCAGAGCTCCTCCGAGAGGATCATCTCCGACAGGCCCTTGCCGCCCGGGACCATCGGGAACACGTTCTCGCTCTGGTCGGTGAGGAAGTCGAGGAAGACGAGGTCGTTCTTGCGCGCGAAGGCCTCCTTCAGCGCTCCCTCGACGTCGCCCGGCTTCTCGATGCGCATGCCGACGTGGCCGAAGCTCTCGGCGAGCTTCACGAAGTCGGGCAGCGCGTCCATGTAGCTCTCCGAGTAGCGGTTGCCGTGGAAGAACTGCTGCCATTGCCGCACCATGCCCATGTAGCGGTTGTTGAGCAGCACGATCTTGAGCGGCAGCCGGTACTGCTTGCAGGTCGACAGCTCCTGGATGCACATGATGAAGCTCGCCTCGCCGGTGACGCAGGCGACCGTCGCGCCCGGGTTGGCGAGCTGCGTGCCCATGGCGTACGGCAGCCCGACGCCCATCGTCCCGAGGCCGCCGGAGTTGATCCAGCGCCGCGGCTTGTCGAACTTGTAGAACTGCGCCGCCCACATCTGGTGCTGGCCGACGTCGGACGTGATGAACGCGTCGCCCTTCGTCACCTCGTAGAGCTTCTCGACCACGAACTGCGGCTTGATGATCGGGCTCGCGCGGTCGTACTTGAGGCAGTCGCGACCGCGCCACAGCTCGATCTGCGCCCACCACGCGTCGAGCGCCTTGCGGTCGACGCGCCCCGACTGCGCCTCGAGCTGCTTGTTGAGCTCGTCGAGCACGTCGGGCACGTGGCCCACGATCGGCACGTCGACGCGCACCCGCTTCGAGATCGACGAGGGGTCGACGTCGATGTGGATGATCTTGCGCGCCACCTGCCCGAAGTGGGACGGGTTGCCGATGACGCGGTCGTCGAAGCGCGCGCCCACGGCGAGCAGCACGTCGCAGTGCTGCATCGCCATGTTCGCCTCGTAGGTGCCGTGCATCCCCAGCATCCCGAGGAACTGGCGGTCGGTGGCGGGGAAGCCGCCGAGACCCATGAGCGTGTTGGTGCACGGGTAGCCGAGCGACTTCACCAGCTTCGTCACCTGGTCCGCGGCGTCGGAGAGGATCACGCCGCCGCCGGTGTAGACCATCGGCCGCTTCGCCTCGACGAGCAGCTGCACCGCCTTCTTGATCTGCCCGGGGTGTCCTTTGGTGACCGGGTTGTAGGAACGCATCGACACCGCAGGCGGGTAGTGGAAGGCGCATTTCGCGCTGGTGACATCCTTCGGGATGTCGATCAGCACCGGGCCCGGACGCCCGGTGGCCGCGATCTGGAACGCCTTCTTGATCGTCGTGGCCAGTTCACGCACGTCCTTCACCAGGAAGTTGTGCTTCACGCACGGACGCGTGATGCCGACGGCATCCACCTCCTGAAAGGCGTCCTGGCCGATGGCGTGCGTCGGCACCTGCCCGGACAGGATCACCATCGGGACCGAGTCCATGTAGGCGGTCGCGATGCCGGTCACGGCGTTCGTCACGCCGGGGCCCGAGGTGACGAGGCACACCCCGACTCTCTGACTCGCGCGCGAGTACGCGTCGGCGGCGTGCGCGGCTGCCTGCTCGTGGCGGACGAGGACGTGGCGCACCTTGTCCTGCTTGAAGATCTCGTCGTAGATGAAGAGGACCGCCCCGCCGGGATAACCGAAGAGGTACTCGACGCCCTCTTCCTGGAGGCACTTGACGACGATCTCCGCGCCGGAGAATTCACGCGTGTCGCCGGAGATCTCGGTGCCGCTCACTTTCATTTCGTTGCCCCGCAAAAGATCTTTGAAATTCTTGGCGAAACCTAGGAGGGTAAGGCGCCGGAGGGCGACGGGTCAAGGGCCGGGAAGGCGCCCCGGGCCTGGGGTGGCGTTTTGCTAACATTCGCGGCCGTTCGGCGGCTCCGGCACCCCGCCCCGACCCGGCGATCCGCCCCGGGGCGCCCCGCAGCGCCCGTGGCGGGCGCCACCGCCCGGCAGGGCCGCGACGCCTTCGCCTACCCCGAGGATCTGGTCTGGCCACCCGCGCCGAGCTTTCCGCGTTTCTCGCCGCCGCCGAGCGGCGCGCCTTCAAGCAGGCGCGCTTCGCGGTCCGCAACGACGATTCCGCGCTCGACATCGTGCAGGATTCGATGTTGCGTCTCGCCGAGAGCTACGGCGACCGCCCACCCGAGGAGCTGCCGCTCCTCTTCCAGCGTATCCTGCAGAATGCCATCCGCGACCATTTCCGGCGCTCCAAGGTCCGCTCGCTCTGGACCACGCTCGTCTCGGCGCTCACCGCGGGTCGCGAGGATGCGGACGAGGACCCGCTCGACACGCTCCTGCCCGCCTCATCGGAGGGCGCTCCGCAGGGCCCTGCCGAGCTCGCCGAGCGCGGCCAAGTGCTTGAAGCGATTGAGTCGGAGATCGCGCGCTTGCCGACGCGTCAACGCGAAGCGTTCCTTTTGCGTTACTGGGAAGAACTCGACGTTGCGGAGACGGCATCCGTCATGGGATGCTCTGAGGGCAGCGTGAAGACGCACTGCTCGCGCGCGACGCATGCGCTCGCTGCCGCCCTGAGGGCGCGAGGAATCGAGCTATGAACGAACAGTATTTCGCCCGTCACATCAAGGAGCGCCTGGACGACAGCCTCGAGCCCGGACCGGCGGCGGCGGAGCGGCTGCGCGCTGCCCGCGAACGCGCCCTCGCCCGTCATCGCGGACCCGGCGCGGCACGCTTGGTCATGGGCGGCGGCGCCGCCGCGCTCGGCGGCGGCTCGCACGGGAGCCTGCACGTCCTCACGCGCATCATCCTGCCGGCAGCCATCGTGCTGGCGGCACTCTTCGGCTTCAACGAGTGGCAGCAGCAGCAGCGCGAGGCGCTCCTTTCGGTCGACCCGGCAACGGCAGAAGCGGCCGACGAGGACGCCTCCGTGCTCAAGAGCGACCTGCCTCTGGATGCCTACCTCGACAAGGGATTCCGCGCATGGCTTCAATCGCCCCTGGACGACTCGGAGAACACCCCGAGCCAGGCTTCGTCCGGCGAGCCAGCCGAGGCTACGTCCGCCGGCGAGTCGTCGCCGGCGCAGCAGCAGTAACCCTCGGCCTCGCCCTCGGGGCCGCGATCCTGGCGCCGGCGCCTGCGCGCGCCGCCGACGACGCCGGGCCGACCTGGATCCAGCTCAAGCCCGACCAGCAGCGCGTGCTCGCGCCGCTGCACGACGACTGGCCGAACCTCGACGGCACGCGCAAGCGCAAGTGGATCGCCATCGCCAACCGCTATCCGCAGCTCTCCGCCGACGAGCAGTCGCGCGTGCAGCGGCGGATGAAGGAGTGGGCGTCGCTCACGCCGGAGCAGCGCGCGAACGCGCGCGACTTCTATCGGGACCTGGAGAAGCTCACGCCCGAGGAAAAGCAGACGGTGCGGGAGAAGTGGGAGGCGTATCAGCAGTTGCCGGAGGACAAGCGCCGGCAGCTCGCCACCTCGGCGCCACGCGCGCCTGAAGCGGGCGCGCTCGCGCCTGTGGAATCGGCAGCGCCCGCGCCGAAATGAGCGCGACCGCCGGGCGGCCCGCGGAGCGGGCGCCGGCGACGCTGCGCCGCCGCTTCGCGGCGATGGTCTACGAGCTGCTCATCGTCGTCGCCATCGCGCTCCTGGTCGGCCTCGTCTTCGTCCTCGCGTACGCGGCCGTGACCGGGACCACGGGCACGCTTCGCATCCGTGGCCCCGCACGGCTCCTGCTCCAGCTCAGCGTCCTCGCGGCGCTCGGCGCGTACTTCGTCTGGTTCTGGCGGCTCGGACGGACGCTGCCGATGAAGACCTGGGATCTGCACCTGCAGGGCCGCGAGGGCCGTCAGGTCAGCACCGGCGCCGCACTGGCGCGGTTCCTGGTCGCGGCGGCCGTGTTCGTGCCCTTGCTCGTCGGCGTACTCGAACTCCGCCAGGATCGCACTGCAATGCTCGGTTGGGCGGCCCTCGTGCCGTTCCTGGTCGCCGTGGGCTGGAGCCTCGTCGACCGCGATCGGCAGACGCTCTGGGACCGCATTGCGGGAACGCGCCTCGTGCACGTCCCCGCCCGGCGCGCGGCTCGGGGCGGCTGACACCTCGAGGCCCGAGGGCGCGTCACCGTCTCGCGAAGGCGCCGCCGGTCCTACCTGCCCGGCGCAGTTCGGGTGCGTGGGCCTCAGCGCCGCTCCACCCACCACAGCATCGCGAGGGCCCCGCCGAGGAACAGCGCGCTCGGGAGCAGCGCCGACAGGTACGGAGGCCAGGTCTGCAGCACGCCGAGGTGCGAAGCGAGCGTGTTCACGCCGTGGAATACGACGCCGAGAAGCACGCCGGCGAAAAGCTTCACGCCGATGTTGCCCGCGCGCGTCTGCAGATAGGCGAACGGCAGCGCGAGCATGATCATGACCAGCGACGAGAACGGATAGATGACCTTGTGCCAGAGCGCGATCTGGTAGCGCTGGCCCTGCTGCCGGTTCTTCTTCAGGTACTGCGTGTACCGAAAGAGGTCGTACGCGGACATCTTCGTCGGGTCGATGGTGAGGACGCGCAGCAGCTCCGGCGTGAGCACCGTCTTCCAGTCGAGCGCCGGCACCTTCACCACCTCGGCGCCGGCGCCGTCGAAGCGCGTCTCGGTGACCTCGGTGAGACGCCACACGTTGTCGCCGACGTAGGTGCCCTGCAGCGCGTCGCTGATCTTGCGCAGCCGGTAGTCGGGCGCGAAGTCGTACATGCGCACCGAGGCGATCGACGAGTCGGTGCGCACCAGGCCGATGTTGATGACGCGCGACTCGGCCTTCAGCCACACGCCGGAGCGCAGCTCCTGCCCCACCGTGAAGCCGCCCATCGCGGCGATGCGGTTGCTCTGCGCGGCGGCCTCGGCCCACGGCGTCACCAGCTCGCCGAGCAGCGCGCAGGCGAGCACCATCAGGAGGCCCGCCGGCAGGAGGCTGCGCACGGCAGCGAACGCCGACATGCCGGAGGTGCGCATGACGGTGTACTCGGAGCGCGCGGCGAGCTCGGCGAGGGCGTACAGCGTGCCGATCAGCACCGCGATCGGGAAGAGCTCGTAGACGTGCCCCGGGATCGACAGCGCGACGTGCAGGAAGGCGTCGCCGAGCCGGTAGCCCCCGCGGCCCACGTCGCGCAGCTCGGCGATGATGTCGAAGAACGTGAACAGCGCCAGGAACGCGAGCAGCACGAAGCCGGTGGCGAGCAGGACGCTGCGGGAGAGGTAGCGGCGTATCGTCCTCATCGGCGCAGAAACGCCAGCGGGCGCGGGCTCATGCGATACCAGAAGAGAGCGAGGAGGAGCGCGAGCATCAGTCCGTGCACCGCCCACCAGCCGACGCCGAAGGAAAGCTTCCCCTGCCGGACCCACGCCTGCGTCACCGACAGCAGGTTCGAGTAGACCATGTAGGTGAACACCGCGAACAGCAGGTTCAGCGAACGCGTCGCGCGCGGGTTCACGAACGCGAGCGGGATCGCGAGCAGCGGCAGGAGCAGCGCCATGATCGGCATGCCGATGCGCCAGATCAGCTCGGCGAGGTTGTTGCGCGTCGGGTCGGCGATGAGGTCGCCGGTCGGCAGCGTGCGCGGCTCGGGCGCGCCGCTGTCGTACTTCTTCGCCTCGATGCGGATCGCGTAGCGGCCGAACTCCATCACCCGGTACTCGGCCGTGCCCGGCTCGCCTTCGTAGCGGCGCCCGTCGAGCAGCACCGCGAAGCGGTCGCCGTTCGGCGCCGTCTCGATCAGGCCGCGCTTGGACACCATGACGCCGAGCCGCTCGTGCTGCTTGAAGTGCACGAAGATGTTCTGCACGCTGTCGGGGTCCCCCGGCACCGCCTCGACGAAGAACACCCGGTCGGCGCGCGGCGACTCGAGGAACACGCCGGGCGCGATGCGCGACACCTCGCTCTGCGCCTCGAGCTGCTTGCGATACGTGTCGGCGGTGCGCTGCGACCACGGCGACAGGAACAGCGCGAGCGCGCCGACGACGAGCACCAGCGGCGCCGTGAACACCAGCACCGGCTTGATCCACGCGGTGAGCGGCACGCCGCTCGCGAACCAGACGACCATCTCCGAGTCGCGGAAGCTCCGCGCGAGCGTCATCAGCACCGCCACGAAGCTCGCGATCGCGAGGAGCGTCGGCAGGTAGTTGAGCGCGGTGAAGCCGATGATGGCGAGCACCGCCTCGCCCGGGATCTTGCCGCCGGCGGCGCGCCCGAGGATGCGCACCAGCAGGCTGGTGAGCGTGATCGCGAACAGCGCCGCGAACACGCCGACCAGCAGGTTGCCGAACTCGCGCAGCAGGGCGCGCTGGAAGATCACGCAGGACTCGCTCGATCGGCCCGGTTCAGGTGCTGCGGCGGCGGCCACCCGCGCGTCTCTGCCCGCCGGCGATGCGCCCCGCCGCAGGCTCGCGCAGGCCTTCGCCTCGACGGCATCGCGGCGCAGGACTCGCCGGGTCTGGAGGGCCTCGCGCGCGACGACGCGCGGAGCGCGGGGAACGGCGTGCGGATCATCCTCGCGCGCGCAGGCGGCGCTTTTGACTTGCCGAGAGACGAGCAGGGATAATCGCGCGCTTGCGTAAACCCCTCGGAGACCGCGTTGGAATTTAGCACGAGAACCAGTGCCCCGGAGAAGGCCAAGGCAGGCTGCATCGCGGTCGGCGTGTTCGAGGGCCACAAGCTCACGCGCGAGGCCGAGGCGGTGGACCGTGCCGCGCGGGGGATGCTCCGCGAGCTCGTGAAGCGCGGCGACATGGAGGGCAAGCTGGGCGCGACGCGAGTGCTCTTTCGCGTGCCGGGCATCGCGAGCGGGCGGGTTGTGCTCTTCGGTCTCGGCAAGGAGGAGGATCTCGGCGCGAAGCAGTTCCGCGAAGCGGTCCAGGCCGCGACACGCGCGATCGCCGACACCGGCGCCGGCGAAGCGCTGCTCTACGCCGTCGAGCTCGCGGTTGCGGAGCGCGATCATGCGTGGAAGGCACGCCACGCCGTCATGGCCGCGGCCGACGTGCTCTACCGCTTCGAGGACATGAAGTCGAAGAAATCGCCTTCGCGACCGCTCGCCGAGCTCGGCCTCGGCCTCGCGACCGCTTCCGCGGAAGCCGCGCGCGGCCTCGCCGAGGGCAAGGCGATCGCGAACGGCGTGGCGCTCGCCCGCGATCTCGGCAACCTGCCCGCCAACGTCTGCACTCCGACCTACCTGGCGGAACGCGCCCGGGAGCTCGCCAAGACCTTCAAGCTCGCCGTCGAGGTGCTCGAGCAGAAGGACATGGAGAAGCTCGGCATGGGCTCGCTGCTCTCGGTGGCGAAGGGCTCCCGGCAGCCGCCGAAGCTGGTCGTCCTGCGCTACGAGGGCGCGGGCAAGAAGGGCAAGCCGGTGGCGCTCGTCGGCAAGGGCATCACCTTCGACACCGGCGGCATCTCGCTCAAGCCCGCTGCCGAGATGGACGAGATGAAGTTCGACATGTGCGGCGCCGCGAGCGTGCTCGGCACGATGCGTGCGGTGGCCGAGATGAAGCTCGAGGCCAACGTGATCGGCATCGTCCCCGCGTGCGAGAACATGCCGGGCGGCCAGGCCTCGAAGCCGGGCGACATCGTGAAGAGCATGTCCGGGCAGACGATCGAGATCCTGAACACCGACGCGGAGGGACGGCTCATCCTCTGCGATGCGCTCACCTACGCCGAGCGCTACAAGCCGCAGGCGGTGGTGGACATCGCGACGCTCACGGGTGCCTGCGTCATCGCGCTCGGCCACGTCGCTTCGGGCCTGTTCGCGAACAGGGACGCGCTCGCCGACGAGTTGCTCGCAGCCGGCGATGCCGCGTGGGACCGTGCCTGGCGGCTACCGCTCTGGGACGACTACCAGGAGCAGCTCAAGAGCCCGTTCGCCGACATGGCGAACATCGGCGGCCGGCCGGCGGGCAGCGTCACCGCGGCTTGCTTCCTCTCGCGCTTCGCCAAGGACGTGGACTGGGCACACCTCGACATTGCCGGCACCGCGTGGCGTTCCGGCAAGGAGAAGGGCGCGACGGGGCGGCCGGTGCCCCTCCTCACGCACTTACTGCTGCATCGCGCGGGACGGATCTGACGACGCCGGCGCCGCATGCGACCGGCACGACGAACGGCACCGGCACGATGACCCGCATCGACTTCTACTTCGACGCTCCGGACAAGCTCTCCGTCGCCTGCCGGCTCGTCGGGAAAGCGTACGCTGCCGACAATCGCGTGACGGTGTACACGCGCGACGACGTCGAGGCGCGCACGCTCGACCGCATGCTGTGGACGACGCCGGCGATCGCCTTCGTGCCGCACGTGATGGCGCACGATCCGCTCGCCCCGGAGACGCCGGTGCTCATCGTGCGCGACGGCGAGCAGCTCGCGCACGACGACGTGCTCATCAACCTCGACGCCGAGTGGCCGCCGTTCTTCGCCCGTTTCAAGCGGGTGCTCGAGATCGTGACCACGGACGAAGACGACCGGGCGCGCGCCCGCGCACGCTTCAGGTTCTACAAGGACCGCGGCTATCCCCTCCAGACCCACCCGCTCGGCGACCATGGCTGATTCCGACGACGTCCTCGGCAAGGCCGACGCCCTGCTGGCACGGTACAAGGCGGCGCGCGCAGCGCGGCAGCCGGAGCCGCCGGCGGACTATCCCGTCCTGACCGAGGTTGTCGAGGCGCCGAAGCCGCGGCCGTTCTCCGACCTCGACCTCGAAATCATCGAGCGGGAGCTGCGCCTGGAGCTTCTCGAGCTGCTCTCGGGCGAGCTCGAGCGCCTCGTCGAGGTGCGCGTGCGCGACCGCGTCGAGGACCGCGTGGCCGAGGCGGTCGCCGCCATCGCGCACGACCTGGAGACCGAGATCCGCCGTGCGGTGCGCGAGGCGCTGGCGGAAGCGATCCAGGGCGAGATCGCCCGGCTGCGCGAGGACGACAAGGCCTGATGCCGATGGAACTCGCCAAGAGCTTCGACCCGAACGCGATCGAGCGCCGCTGGGCGCCCTTCTGGGAATCACGCGGCTACTTCGCCGCCGGCGCGACGCCGGGCAAGCCCGCGTTCTGCATCCAGCTGCCGCCGCCGAACGTGACCGGCGTGCTGCACATGGGGCACGCGTTCAACCAGACGATCATGGACGCGCTGACGCGGTACCACCGCATGCGCGGCTTCAACACGCTCTGGCTGCCGGGCACCGACCACGCGGGCATCGCGACCCAGATCGTCGTCGAGCGCCAGCTCGAGGCCACGGGCGAATCGCGCGAGGGCCTCGGGCGCGACACCTTCGTCGAGCGCGTGTGGGCCTGGAAGCAGCAGTCCGGCTCGACCATCACCGAGCAGATGCGTCGCATCGGCGCCTCCTGCGACTGGTCGCGCGAGTACTTCACCATGGACGAGAAGCTCTCGCGCGTGGTGATCGAGACCTTCGTGCGGCTGCACGAGATGGGGCTCGTCTACCGCGGCAAGCGGCTCGTCAACTGGGACCCGAAGCTCGGCACGGCCGTCTCCGACCTCGAGGTCGAGAGCGAGGAGGAGGACGGCAAGCTCTGGTCGCTCCGCTATCCGCGCGTCGACGGCAAGGGCCATGTCGTCGTCGCCACGACCCGGCCGGAGACGATGCTCGGCGACGTCGCGGTCGCCGTGAACCCGAAGGACGACCGCTATCGCGACCTGATCGGCAAGCAGGTCGAGCTGCCGCTCACCGGCCGGAAGATCCCCGTGATCGCCGACGAGTACGTCGATCCGGCGTTCGGCACCGGCTGCGTGAAGATCACGCCGGCGCACGACTTCAACGACTGGCAGGTGGGCCACCGGCACCAGTTGCCGTCGATCCCGGTCTTCAATCTCGACGCGACGCTCAACGACCACGCCCCGGAGAAGTACCGCGGCCTCGACCGCTTCGCGGCGCGCAAGCGCATCCTCGCCGACCTCGAGGCGCTCGGTCTCGTCGAGGGCGTGAAGCCCCACAAGATGATGGTGCCGCGCTGCGCGCGCACCGGCGAGATCGTCGAGCCGATGCTCACCGACCAGTGGTTCGTCGCGATGTCGGACCCGGCGCCGAAGACTTCGCCCTTCGCCGGCCAGTCGATCGCCAAGGTCGCGCTCGACGTCGTGAAGCGCGGCGAGGTGAGGTTTTTCCCGGAGAACTGGACCACCGTCTACGACCAGTGGCTCGAGAACATCCAGGACTGGTGCATCTCGCGCCAGCTCTGGTGGGGCCACCAGATCCCGGCGTGGTATGACCGCGACGGGGGCGTGCACGTCGCGCGGAGCGAAGCCGACGCCTACGCGCAGTACGGCCACGCGCTCGCCAAGGCGAACGCCGACGGAGGCCGGATCGCGCGCGTCCACACGCTGCGTGCGCTCGCCGCCGACCATCCCGACGAACTGCACCGCAAGCTCGCCGACCCCGGGTTTCGCGCCGAGCACGCCGACGCCCTCCTCGTCCGCGACCCGGACGTGCTCGACACGTGGTTCTCCTCGGCGCTCGTCTGCCACTCGACGCTCGGCTGGCCGGACCCGAAGGGCCGCGACGCGCTCGCGTACGACCTGTACCTCCCGTCGTCGGTACTCGTCACCGGCTACGAGATCATCTTCTTCTGGGTCGCGCGCATGGTGATGATGACGACGTTCTTCACCGGCCGCATCCCGTTCCGCGACGTCTACATCCACGGCATCGTCCGCGACGCGGACGGCAAGAAGATGTCGAAGTCCGAGGGCAACACCATCGACCCCGTGGACCTCATCGACGGCATCGCCCTCGCGCCGCTGCTCGAGAAGCGGGCCACCGGCCTGCGCAAGCCCGAGGAGGCGCCGAAGATCCGCGCGCGGACGGAGAAGGAGTTCCCGGAAGGCATCCCGGCTTACGGTACCGATGCGCTGCGCTTCACGATGGCCGCCTACGCGACGCTCGGGCGCAACGTCAACTTCGACTTCAAGCGCTGCGAGGGCTACCGGAACTTCTGCAACAAGCTCTGGAACGCGACCCGCTTCGTGCTCATGAACACGGAGGGGAAGGACTGCGGCCGGGACGACGCGGTGCCGGTCACCCTCTCCTTCGTCGACCGCTGGATCGCGAGCGCGCTGCAGCGGACCGAAGGCGAGGTCGAGAAGGGTTTCGCCGAGTACCGCCTCGACAACGTCGCCAACGCGATCTACCGCTTCGTCTGGGACGAGTACTGCGACTGGTACGTCGAGCTCGCGAAGGTGCAGCTCGCGAGCGGCGACGAGCAGGCGCAGCGCGGCACGCGCCGCACGCTCGTGCGCGTGCTCGAGGCGGTGCTCAGGCTCGCCCACCCGGTCATCCCGTTCATTACCGAGGAGCTTTGGCAGAAGGTCGCGCCGCTCGCCGGGAAGGCCGGAGAGAGCGTGACCATCGCGCCCTACCCGCAGCCGCAGACCGAGAAGATCGACGAGGCGGCGGAGGCGGCCGTGCTGCGCCTCAAGGCGCTCGTCGACGCCTGCCGCAACCTGCGCGGCGAGATGAACCTGCCGCCCGGCGAGCGCATTCCGCTCTATGCCGTCGGCGACGCCGAGGCGCTGGAGCGCGCCTATCCGTACATGAAGGCGCTCGCACGGCTCGCGGATGCGAAGACCGTGGCCGCACTGCCGGACGAGGACGCGCCGGTCGCGGTTGTGGGCGAGACACGGCTCATGCTGCATGTGGAGATCGACGTCACCGCCGAGATCGCGCGGCTCGACAAGGAGGCGGCGCGCCTGGCGGGCGAGATCGCGAAAGCGGAGGGCAAGCTCGGCAACGCGTCGTTCGTCGAGCGCGCGCCCGCGGCCGTAGTGGGGCAGGAGCGCGAGCGGCTGGCTGCGTTCCGGGGGACGCTCACGCAGGTCGAGGCGCAGGCGGCGAAGCTGCGGGCGAAGGCGTAGCGCCAGCCCGACTGCCGGGAAACGGCTTCAACACAGAGGCACCGGGAGCCCCGTAAGACCGCCCTTGGCCTCGCTGCTCCGCGCCTTCCGCCACCCTGCCTACCGGCTGTTCTACGCTGGGCAGTTTGTCTCCATCCTCGGCAACTGGCTGCATAGCCTCGCGACGGCGTGGCTCGTCTATCGCCTCACGGGCTCGGCGCTGCTCCTCGGCATCACGAGCGCCGCGCAGCAGCTGCCGATGCTCTTCATAGCGCCAGTCGCGGGCGTCTGGTCCGACCGGCTCGACCGCCGCAAGCTGCTCGCGGCCGTGCAGTCCGTCGCGGCGGTCATCGCGTTGACGCTGGCCGCGCTCACCTTCACCGGCCGCATCACGCCGTCGCTGCTCGTCGTCCTCGCGCTCGTCTACGGGATCACCGCCGCAGTCGAGACGCCGACCCGGCAGGCGTTCCTGCTCGAGCTGGTCGGCCGCAAGGAAGAGCTGCCGAACGCGATTGCGCTCCAGTCGATGCTCTTCAACGGCGCGCGGTTCATCGCGCCGTCGATCGCGGGCATCCTGCTCGCGACGGTCGGCGAGGCGTGGTGCTTCGCGCTCAACGGCGTCTCGTTCCTCGCGGTCGTGACCGCCTACGCGGCCATGCGCCCGTACCCGCGCGAGCGGCCGAGGACGCACCGCGTGTGGTGGACGGAGCTCGCCGAGGGCGTGCGCGGCGCCTTCGGGTCGCTCTACTCGCGCCGACTGCTGCTCCTGCTCGCCGCGCTCGCGTTCTTCTCCGCGCCCTGGCAGAGCCTGATGCCGATCTTCGCCGCAGAGACCTTCGGCGGCCGCTCCGAGACGTTCGGCTTCCTCGTGAGCGCAGTCGGCCTCGGCGCGCTCGGAGCGACCGCGCTGCTCGCGTCGCGCAGCTCGGTCCGCGGTCTCGGCAAGCTCATCGTCGCGGGCGGCCTCGCCTGCGGCGCCGGCCTGGCAGCGTTCGGCCTCTCGTACTCGATGCCGGTGTCGCTCGCCGCGCTGACCGTGTTCGGCTTCGGGCTGATCGCCGCCGTCGCGTCGACGAACACCATCCTCCAGACGGCCGCGGAGGAGCACCTGCGGGGCCGCGTGATCGCGCTCTACGTCACGTTCTTCCTCGGCGTGGCGCCGTTCGGCAACTTCGCCGGCGGCTGGCTCGCGGAGCGGATCGGCGTGCACGCCACGCTCACCGCCTTCGGCATCGCGCTTGCCTTCTGCGTTTCGCTCTTCGGCGCCGGGTACGAGCGGTGGCACGCCTCGTTCGCCGGCACGCGCCCGCCCGCCAGGACGGTCCCGGCGGAGGTCGGTCGCGCGGGTTGAACACGCCTGAGGTGCGGGGGCAGGCTGCGGGGGCCGTCGCTCAACACTCGGGCGCGACCACGTCCCGACGTCCGAAGGGGGACCGCCGGGTGCGTGCCTGAGACGACCTCACGTCGCCGGGAGCCACCTCCGAACCCCCACCCCGGCCCCTCCCCCTGGAAGGCGGAGGGAAACGACCGAGCACGATTGGCAGCGCCGGTTCCGGGGCGCACCGATTGCACAACTGCTCCGCGGAAACGAAGCCGGAGGCGGGGCTCGGCGTCGCCCGACGCGAGCCACGCCATGCGCCGGCATCCTGCACTTGCCGCGGCAACGCGAAACGGGAAGCGCTAGCATCGCCCCACGCCCTCGACTCGCGACTTCATGGCCACCAGCCTCCTCGTCCTCCTCGACGACATCGCCTCCGTCCTCGACGACGTGGCGGTGCTCACCAAGCTCGCCACGCGCAAGACGGCCGGCGTGCTCGGCGACGACCTCGCGCTCAATGCCCAGCAGGTCACCGGGGTGCGTGCCGACCGCGAGCTGCCGGTGGTGTGGGCGGTGGCGAAGGGCTCGTTCGTCAACAAGGCGATCCTCATCCCGGCGGCGCTGCTGGTCAGCGCCATCGCGCCGTGGCTGGTCACGCCGCTCCTGATGGCGGGCGGCGCCTTCCTCTGCTACGAAGGCTTCGAGAAGCTCGTGCACAAGCTCGGGCCGAAGAAGAAGGCCGAGGCGGCTGCGCATGGCCTCGAGCTCCGCCGCGCCGCCGCCGCATCGCCCGCGGATCTGGTGACGCTCGAGCGCGACAAGATCAAGGGCGCGATCCGCACCGACTTCATCCTCTCCGCGGAGATCATCGTCATCGCGCTCGGCACCGTGGCGACCCAGCCCATCCTCACCCGGGTTCTGGTGCTCGTCGGCATCGGCCTCATCATGACCGTCGGCGTATACGGCCTCGTTGCGGGAATCGTGAAGCTCGACGACGCGGGCGTGCACCTGGCCGCGCGCGAAGGACCGGCACGCGCCCTCGGGAACGCGATCCTGTGGATCGCGCCGCGCCTGATGAAGGCGCTCTCCATTGCCGGTACGGCAGCGATGTTCCTCGTCGGCGGCGGCATCCTCGTCCACGGCGTGCCCGCCCTGCACCACGTGCTCGAAGCTTTCGTCGCACGCATGGCGGCGTTACCGGCGGCGGAGGGCGTCGCCTCCTGGCTCCTGCCGCTGCTCTTCAACGCCGCGGTCGGTGTCGTGGCCGGCGCCGTGATCGTGGCATGCGTCGCTCTGGGGAAACGACTTCTTCCCCCTCGTGCCGAGGCTTCCTCGGCGTCGGGCGGATAAGGACGGGCAGCTGTCAGATGCGTCTTGCGAGGTAGTCGCAATCACGCGTCCCCCCTCGGCCGGGCGTCCTCTCCGTGAGGGCGCAGCGCGCCCAAGGAGCTGAGCGCCGGCGCCCCGGCGTGCGCCCCTCGCGGGTCCATCCGCAGTAGGCGCGCAGTTCCCGAGGCGCCAGACGCGCACAGGCGCGTCGGCGACGGCCGCCGATTCGAGGCGGCGCGATCCCGGGGGCCCGGTCCCGCCGTGCGGGCGATTGTGCCGACAGCGGCCCCCGAGCGGGGAAGCGTTCCGCTTGCGATAGAATTCGTGACGCAATGCAGACCCATACCGCCCTGCGTCGTGCGTGGGGCCGCAGCGCGCGCGGCGGATCGGGGCCGATGCGCAGTCATGGGAGCGACCGGCACGCGGCGCGCCGAGCCCGTTCGCGGTTGGGGAGATCTTTCCCGAGGCGCTCGCGCCCGACCATGGGGCTGTCCGCCGCGCTGGCTGTGTGCCCGAAGGCGCGCGCGACCGAGGGGGGCTGAATGGATCTGGGGTTCCAGCGCTTCGTCGATCGCTACGTCGGCGTGCCGACCTGCGCAGCGCTTTCCCTCGTCGAGCGCCTCCGGCCGAAAAGGTCGTCGCGGGCGGCCACGCCCGAAACCCGCCGCGTGGCGGTGATCCTGCTTTCCGAGATGGGCAGCCTCGTGCTCGCGCAGCCGATGTTCGCGCGCCTGCGCGCACGCGTGCCGCAAGGGTCGGTGCACGTCGTCCTGTTCACGAAGAACCGCGAGGCGCTCGACCTGCTGCGCATCGTGCCGAAAGCGAACGTGATCGAGGTCGACGACAGCTCGGTCGGCGCGCTTGCGTCCACGCTCTGGCAGGGCATCCGCAGCCTGTGGCGACTCCGCCCGGACGTGATCATCGACTGCGAGCTCTTCGCGCGGATCAGCAGCATCCTCTCGTACCTCTCCGATGCGCCGGTCCGCGTCGGCTTCCACCGCGGCACGCAGGAGGGGCTGTATCGCGGCAGCTTCATCAACCGTCGCGTGCTCTACAACCCCTACCTGCACATCTCGAAGCAGTTCCTCGCGCTCGCGGACGCCATGGACTCGCACGCGACGCCCGTCACGAAGACGGCGCTCGTCTCCGGCCCGCTTGCCGCGCCGCACTTCCGCTTCGACCCCGGCGAGGTCGAGGGCGTGCGGCGCCGGCTGTACCAGGATTTCCCCGCGCTCGCCGGACGCTCGCTGGTGCTCGTCTATCCCGGCGCCGGCATCCTGCCGATCCGCGGCTGGCCGCTCGAGAGCTTTATCGCGGTGTGCGCAGCGCTGCGCGACGACGGCCATGCCGTCGGCATCATCGGCCTGCCCAGTGACCACGCGCTCGCCGCAGCGCTGACCGCGCAGTTGGCGAGCCCGCGCTGCGTGAACCTCGCCGGCTACACGCGCACCATCCGCCACCTGCTCGGCCTGTTCAGCGTCGCCGACCTGCTCGTCACCAACGACGGCGGGCCCGGTCAGTTCGCGGCACTGACGCCGCTGCCGACCATCGTCTTCTTCGGACCGGAAACGCCGGCGCTGTACGGCTCGCACGCGCCGAACGCGCACTTCATGTACCGCGGGCTGCCCTGCTCGCCCTGCCTCACCGCGTACAACCACCGCAACTCGCCCTGCGACGGCGACAACCAGTGCCTGAAGCAGATCACGCCGGCCGAAGTGCTCGCGCGGGCGCGGGCGCTGCTCGCCGCAGGCGAGCCGTGCCGCGACGAGCGCGAGGAGGCGGTCGCTGGTGTCTGATCAGCCGCCGTCGGCGAGCGGCGCACGGAGCCCGGGCTTCGTCGCGCAGCTGTTCCGGCGCGTGACCGGCTGGCGGTTCTTCAGGTTCGGGCTCGTCGGCGCCTCCGGCATCCCGGTCAACCTGCTCGTCCTCTGGCTCGGGCAGAACTGGATCTTCAGCAGCGTCGCGCCGGAGCTCCTGCGGCTCAACCTGTCGCTCGCGCTCGCGATCTTCTGCGCCACCGTCAACAACTTCGTGTGGAACCGTAAGTGGACGTGGCGCGACCGCAAGAAGCACGTGCGGACGCATCGCGTGATCCAGTTCGGGCAGTACGCGCTCGCGTGCTGGGTGGGGATCGTGCTGCAGTTCGCGTTCACGAACCTGCTCGCAGCGCACTTCCACTACCTCGTGGCGAACGCCATCGCGATCGTCATCGCGAGCGTCTTCAACTACCTCGCCAACGACTTCTGGACGTTCGGCCGCCTGCGGCTCTGGCTTCAGGGTCGGACCTGACGGCCGGGACGCGCCTCGGGCGTGAATCCGTACAGAACGCGCGCGTAGCAGTCGCGCGTGTGCACTCCGCCCTTGCGCACTGCGAGCGTACGGACCTCGCCGATGCGCTCCGCCTGCCGGGCGAGCGACGGATCCTCCACCGCGCCGCGGTCGCAGGCGACGACGATCAGGTGCCGACCCGCGAAATCCTGCGGCGCGAACCAGAAGCCGTACATGAGCGCGTCGGCATCCGTCACGATGTTGCGGCTCGCGGTGTCGCGCGGTCCGTCGCCGCGCGGGTCGTAGAACGCCATCTGGTCGGCCATGTTGTGCTTGTCGAGGCCGACGACCGCCGGCCGCTGGCCGGTCTGCGCCGTGACCTCGTCCTCGATCGTCTGCAACTGCGCGCGCAGGTCGCGCCAGCCGGTCTCGATGTAGCGATGGTGCGCGCGGATGCCGGCGAGGCCGTACACCGGATAGTAGAAGAGCGCCACGGCGTAGCCGGCGAGCAGGACGTGCACGAGATGCGGCCAGCTCGCGGCGAGCAGGCGATCGAAACGCGAGCCGCGGGCATCGGCCGTGATCGCCATGGTGGTCGCGATCACGGGCAGCGCCGCGAGCCAGATCGGGCCGGTCCAGTGCAGCTTCGTCTCGGTCCAGAGGCTCGTGATCGCGAGCGGCAGCAGCGGCACGACGGTGAAGACCACGGCGAAGCGCAGTTCACGGGCGCGAAGGTACGGGAGCGCGGTCGCCTCCTTGGGGTTCTCCACAGCCGCCGCGTGGGCCGCGCGCCGGGCGCCGCGCACGAAGCCCGCGATGCCCCACGGCGTCACCACGAAGAAGAGGAACAGCACGAAGAGATGCAGCCCGAAACGCTTCGCCTCCGGGTCGAGCCGTCGCGACCCCTGGAAGGCGAACGACGCCCAGTCGTGCTGCATGTTCCAGACGACGACGGGCGCGAACACCACGCACGCGAGCAGCGCGCCGAACCACGGCCACGGCGAGAGCAGCGTCCGGCCGAGCCGCCGGTCGAGGACGACGAACGCGAGCGCCGCGAGCGGCACCAGCGCCATCGTGTACTTCGAGAGCATGCCGAGGCCGATGGCGATGCCGGCGCCGACCCAGGCACGGTCGTCGTCGTGCAGCAGCGCGCGCGCGAGGCACCACAGCGCCGCCGCCCAGGCCGCCGTCAGCGGCGTGTCCGGCGTGATCACGACGCCGACGCCGAAGAAGTAAGGCAGCACGGCGGCAAGGAGCGCCGTCCGCCAGGCGAGGCCACCCCCGCCGAGCTCGCGCGCGTAGAGCGCCGCGAACCCGATCGCGACGAGCGAGGAGAGGATCGCCGGCAGCCGCACGAGCCACTCGGTGTCGCCGAGGGTGGTCGCCGCCGCGATCAGCCACGCGACCAGCGGCGGATGGTCGAGGTAGCCGAGGTCGAGGTGCTTGGCGAAGTTCCAGTAGTACGACTCCTGCGGCGCGAGCTCGAGCTGCCCGAGATACACGAGCCGGAGCACCAGCAGACAGGCGATGGCGAGGATCGCGGCACGCGCCCACACCGCGTCGTCCTGTAGCGCGGCCGTCCCCACGCCGGCCGCGAACCCGGTGCCGAACACCGCGACGGTGGCGCCGGCGAGCGCAGCGGGCAGGATCGCAAGCATCGGCGCAGCGCCATGCTGGAGCGCGAGCAGGCTCAGCACGCCTGCATGCAGCGTGAACGCGAGCAGCGCGACGACGACGAAGGCGCCGGGGATGACGCGTGCCCCGGTCCCGCCCGATCGCCGCAGCGCCAGCACGAACGCGACGAGGGCCGCGGCGAAGGACGCTGCGCCCCCCTGTTCGAGGTCGAGTCGCGCGATCGACGCGATGATGAAGGCCGCAACGTCGACGGCGATCGCGATCGCCGCGGCGATGAGAAGCGATCGCGACGGCTTGTGCGCGCCCGGCGCAGCGCGCACGGACGGGCTCGCCGCACTCGATGATGTGTCGTGCGCGATCTCGCTGGGACGGGTGCGGGATTCCAAGTTCGGGATGCGGCGCCGCGCCGCGTGTCGGGCAGTGCGGGGTGCGCGGCCTTTCTCGCCTCGCCGCGAGTTTAGCAACCGGCTCCGACGCAGGCCGGAGCTGGCGCCGTTCGCCGCGTGCGCTGCCCTCGATGTCGCCGCAGCGCGCCTCGACTCAGGATGCCGGCACGGCCACGACCACGTACCGCCAAGGGGTGCCGGGCTGCAACGCATCGAACGGCCAGCAGGTCACGAGCGTGAGTCGTTCCTCGCCGCGGCCGGCGGTGACCCAGACGTCGTCCGCGCGTGTCACCCGCGACGCCGCCACGCGGTAGCGGCGCACATCTCCGCGTGCGGTCTCGATCCGCACCTCGTCGCCCGGCAGGAGCTCGCGCAGGAAGGCGAAGTGCGTGTCGCGATGCGCGACGAGGACGCTGTTACCCGCCGCACCGGGGAGCGCCGTGCCCGGCAGGTGCCCGGGCCCGAACGCGAGCGATCGTCCGGACGCGTCCGCCAGCACGACCTGCCTCACGCCGAGGCGCGGTACCGCGAGGCGCGCGACCGGCCAGGTGTCCGCATGCGGCCAGGGCCGCACGACCGCCTCGCCGGCGCGCGTCCGCTGCCACGCGATCGCGAGCAGCTCCTGCGCGGCGAGCGCCTTGGCGTGCACGTACGCCCCTGCGGCGACGTGCCACACGCCGAGCGCCACGAGGAGCACCGCGACGCGTCGAAGCTGTCGCTGCAGCCGCACGTTCAGTTCTCCCGTCGCTCGCGCAGCGCGACGAGGAGCAGCACGCCGAAGGCGAGCGCGACGAGACCGGTGCGAAGCTCGAGCCCCGCCGGCGTGGCCGTCTGCGGCAGCGGCGCGCCCGGCCCCAGCACGCTGTCGGCAATCCAGCCGTCGGGCAGCAGCGTGGGGACCGGCGCGGACGTGAGCGCCATCTGGGACGGCCGCACCGGCGTCCGGTCCACCGCCACCAGGCTCGTGTAGCGGGTAACGAGCCCATGGGCGAGCGCCACCGTGATGATCTCGGCGCGCTTCGCTTCCGGCGTGCCGGCCTGGCGCTCGGCGTCGGCGAGCGCGTCGATCTTGTCCCGCGCCCAGCGCTTGCCGACGCCGGCCTGCACGTCGGCCGCGGCGAGTCCGACCTCGCTCGTCCACGCGATCCCGTTCTGTTCGCCGCGCACGCGTACCATGCCGGCACCACCACGCACGCGCGCGGCCACCACCACCGGCTCGCCGGCATAGAGGTCGGGAATGCGCGCCGGCCACGCCTCGACCTCGGCACCCGGCCACTCGACCTCGACGCCCTTGAGCACCGGCGCGTCGAGCTTGGCGAAGAGCGCGGTCATCTTCTCGCGCACCTCGGCCACGTTGCCGATGTAGGTGAAGGTGCCGCGCCCGAGCGCCGCCGCACGCGTCATGAAGTGGCTGTTCGGGGCCGAGCCGATGCCGACGGTGAAGAGGCGGCTGTCGCCGAGCCGCGCCGTCACGAGGCGCAGCAGCTCGTCCTCGTTGCCCACCGCGCCGTCGGTGAGGAACACCACCTGGCGGACGACGCCCGGGTGCTCGCGGCCGTCGAGCGCCGCGTGCAGCGCCGGCGCCATCTCCGTGCCGCCCTCGGCCTGCAGCCGCCCGACCCATGCGGAGGCCGTCGCGACGTTGGCCGCGGACGCGGGGCGGGGCACGTCGAACAGCGCTCGCAGGCGCGAGTTGAACTCGATGACGTTGAATCGGTCCCCGGACTCGAGCCGCGCGAGCGCGAGCTGCAGCGCCTCACGGGCCTGCGCGATCGAAGCGCCGTTCATCGAGCCGGAGGTGTCGATGACGTAGATCGCCTCGCGCGGGAGGCGTGCGTCTGCGCGCCGCTCGCTGCCCGGGGGCAGCAGCATGAGCAGGGCGTAGGTGGCGTCGGCCGTGCGCTCGCCGAAAAGGATCGCCTGCGGCGCGTTGCCCGCCCGGGGCGACCAACGGAGCTCGAAGTCCCGGTCCGCCGGCACCGTTTCCGCGGCGAAGGAGGCGCTGTAGCGGGCATCGTCGTGCTCGCGGACGTCGATCGCATGCGTCGGGCTTTCCAGGACCCCGAGCGGTACGCCGGCGGCAAGCTCGATTCGCATCGACACCGGGTTGTGGACGTATCCGGCAGGCAGCGACTCGGGACGCAGTACCGGCGGCGTGATGCGGTCGGCATCGGGCACCGCGGCGGACACCGAGCCGGACGCGCGCGGGACGTAGCGCGGCCCGACCACCATCGGGAAGCGCAGTGCGAATGCGCCCGCGTCCCAGCGTGCGAGCTGCTGGTACTCGATCTCGACGACGATCGCGTCGCGCGGCGCGATGTTCGCAACGCTCGCGGTGAACAGGTTGGGCCGCTCCTGTTCGAGCAGCGCCGCGCGGCGGCCGGCGTCGCGCGCCGCGGCGTACGCTTGCTTCGCCGCCGCGCGCTCGCGCAGCTCGCCCTCGACGCTGCGCTCGCCGATGCGCATGCGGTAGCCGTCGACGGCGGCGCTCTCGGGAAGCGGGAACACGTACACGCCTTCGAGCCAGCGGTCGGCGGGGTTCACGAACGACTGGCGCACGTGCACGCGCGCGATCGGCCCGGTGATGCGCATCGTCACTTCGGTACGCACAACCGGCACGGGTACGAGGTCGCCGTCGACGCGCAGGAGCAGGCTTCCCTGCTGCGCGTCGGCCGTCGTCCGTGCCGGCGTCTCGGCAGCAAGGGCGCGCGAGGCGAAGAAGACCGTCGCGGCGACGAGGACGACGCTCACCGCAATCGCGGTCAGCGTGGCGAGTAGGATCGTCTGCAGCAGCGCGAGCGCCGGGCTCGGCGGCCGCCCCTCGCCGTTCAGCATCTCCCGCGACAAGCCCGCCGCCCACCACGTCGCCGGCACGCACCGGCGGCCGTTGCCCGCATCCATTTCCGTCCTCCTCGTCCGTCACGCGGCGACGTCCGCCGCAACGGCATTTCGCACCTGGACCCGGGCGCGGCGGAGCGCGATCGCGGCACGAACGGGGACGAAAAGTGGCGCAAAAGAGGCTTCGCGCGCGGGCTACGCCGCGCGCGCCGCGCCGCGATCGGCGAGGGCGAGATACGCCGACTCGAGATTGCGCGTGAAGCGCGCGGTGTCGAAGAGCGGCAGTCGCGTGCGGTTGTGCGCAAGGCGCGCACGCAGCGCGGCGAGCCTGCCACGGTCGCCGGCCAACGCGATTGCGCTGCGCTCGTAATCCTCCCGGGACGCGCACACCAGCTCGCCGAGGCCGACCGCGTACAGGAGGCTCGCCGAAACCCGGCTCGCGAAACCCTCGCCGGGGCAGGCGAGCACCGGCAGCCCCGCCCAGAGCGCGTCGCTTGCGGTCGTGTGGGCGCAGCAGGTGTGCGTGTCGAGGAAGAGGTCGGCGGCGCGGTGCCGTGCCAGATGCTCCGCCTTGGGCAGCCGCCCCGCGAACACCAGCCGCTGCGGATCGATGCCCGCTGCCCCGGCCGCCCGCTGCAGCACGTCGTTCGCATGTCCGCCGAGGAGCCACAGGACGCTCCCCGGCACCGCGGCAAGCACGCGCATCCAGGCGGCGAACACCCTGCGGTCGATCTTGTAGGGATCGTTGAAGCACGCGAACACGAAGGCGTTCTCCGGCAGCCCGAGCGCGGCGGGCGCTGGCGTCTCCTGGGCGATCGGCTGCCGGTCGTCGTTTGCCTGGTAGCTGTCGGGGAGGCGGACGATCGTCTCGCCGTACTCGTGCTGCGCACCGGGCGGGATCACCACTGCGTCAGCGATGGTGCAGTCGATGAAGGGCGCCGCCATCGTGCCCGGGTAGCCGAGCCAGCTCGCCTGCACCGGCGCCGGACGCAGCGCGAGCACCTGCGGCCGCGCTTCGCCCGTGTAGCCCTTGAGGTCGACGAGAACGTCGATGCCGTCGGCGGCGATGCGCCGCGCAAGCTCGGCGTGCGGTAGCGTGCGCACGTCGTGGAAGTCCTCGAACGCCGTGACCAGTCGCCGGCGCAGCGCGCTGCCGTCGTCGATGCCGAAGGAATACGCGTGCACTTCGAAACGGTCGCGGTCGTGGTGCTCGAAGACGCCGGTCGCGAGGTGGGCGGTGGCGTGATCGTGGAAATCCGCCGACAGGTAGCCGATGCGCAGCCGGCCGCCGCGCGGACGCCGCGAGCGCGGCGGGCTCGGAAGATGTCCGACCTCCGCGGCCACGAGCCGCGAGTGGTGGCGCGCGACGTCGAGGCGCATCCCCTGCGGCACATTCACGAGCTGCGAGAGGAACGGCATGACGCAGTCGCGCACGCCGTCCGCCGGATCGGCACGCCAGCGCGCGACGAGACCGTCGACGAGCGCCTCCGCGCCGTCCCAGTCGCAGACTTCGAGCATCGGCCTCAACGCGTTCGCCGTGGCGAGCGGGTGACACGGATCGCGGCGCAGGACTTCGCGGTAGTGGACGAGCGCCTCGCCCGGGACGCCGCCGATGGCGAGCGCGTTGGCGAGGTTGATGCGCACGCCCGGATGCGACGGGTCGATTTCCACGCCCCGGCGCAGCGTCGCCAAGCCTTCGTCGATCCGCCGCTGCTCCCAGAGCACCATGCCGAGGTTGCCGTACGCCGGCGCGAAGCCCGGGTCGGCGTCGAGCGCGGCGCGCAGCTCCGTCTCGGCGTTGGCGAGTTCGCCGCGATGCCAGGCGGCAAGGCCTGCCTCGTTACGCGCGGCGGCCGAGCACGCGCGCGCCTTGCCGGCGTCATCGCGCATGGCCAGAAACAGCCGTCGGAGCATCACCTTCCCGTGCGGGCCGACCGCCGGCCCCGAAAGCGCTGACGTTGTCGCGTCGCGGCCCATGCTGTCGAGGAACAAGTGCAGCCCTCGGGCGCGGCACGGCGGCAGGCCCCCGCGGCATCGGGACCGGCTGGCAACGGAATGTGGCAAAAAGAGGGCAACGGGGGTGCGCACCTTGTTCGCGGCCGGGCGGGGCGCTACCGTCACGCTGCCATGTCCCGTCGCATCGCGCTCGTGGAGGACGATCCCGCCATCCGCGCCAACTACGCGGATGCCCTGGCCCGGCGGGGTTACGAGGTGGCGGCGTACGCTTCGCGCCGCGAGGCCCTCCGGGCCTTTGCTGCGCGGCTGCCCGACCTCGCCATCCTCGACATCGGTCTCGGCGCCGAGGTCGACGGCGGCTTCACCCTCTGCCGCGAGCTGCGCGCGCTTTCCGACACGCTGCCGATCCTCTTCCTCACCGCGCGCGACAGCGACTTCGACACCGTTGCGGGGCTGCGCCTCGGCGCGGACGACTATCTCTCGAAGGACGTGAGCCTGCCGCACCTGCTGGCGCGCATCGCGGCGCTGTTCCGGCGCGTCGATGCGCTCACCAGCCCGGCGAACCGCGAAGACACGCTCGAGCGCGGCGCGTTGCGGCTCGACGCGAAGCGCCTCGAAGCGGAGTGGCAGGGTCGTGCGGTGCCGCTCACCGTGACCGAGTTCTGGATGGTCCACGCCTTGGCGCGGCACCCCGGCCACGTGAAGACGCGCGACCAGCTGATGACCGACGCGCGCCTCACCGTGGACGACGCCACCATCACCTCGCATGTGAAGCGCATCCGGCGCAAGTTTCTCGCCGCGGACCCGGATTTCGCCGCGATCGAGGCGGTGTACGGCGCCGGCTACCGGTGGCGGGCGTAGTCCGGCGCGCGGCGTTCGGCCTGCGCGCGCGGCTGCTGCCGGCGGCGCTGGTGCTCGCCGCCATCCCCTTCGTCGGCTATGCCTACGTGCGCGAGACCGAGGCGTTCCTGCGCAATGCCCAGGAGCAGGCGCTCGCCGCCACCGCGCGCGCCGCCGCGGCGGCCCTGCACGACCGGCCGCTGCTCGGGACCCTCGCAACGCGCCCCGAGGGCTCTGTCGAGGCGCCGGCGCGCGCGGCGGCCGAGGAGGAGCTCGCAGCCATCGTGCGCGCGGTCGCACGGAGCGGCGCGCGCATCTGGGTCGTGGACCGCGAGGGACGGCTGCTCGCGCTGCAAGGCTCCCTGCAGCGGGAAGAGCCGACCAGCGCCGCGGACGACTCGTGGCCGGCGCGCGCCGAACGCGCACTCGTGCGTCCGGTGCTCGAGCGTCTGCTTGCGCCGCCGCCGCGCGAGATCGACGAGGCGATCCCCGAGTCCGCGCTCTCGTCGGGCGCGGAGATCGAGCGCGCGCTCGCCGGCGTGCCGGCGGAGCGACGCCGCAGCACCGCGGACGGACGCGCGGTGGTCCTTTCCGCGGCGCAACCGGTGTGGAACGGCTCCGATGTCATCGGCGCGGTCGTGGTCGAGGAGAGCACGCTCGGCGTCGCCACCCTCACGTACCGCGCCTTCGAGCGCCTCGTCGCCGCGACGCTCGCCGCGTTCGTGCTCGGTGGCGGCGTCCTCTTCCTCTACGCCACGCGCCTCTCGGGACGGATCGTGCGTCTCGCGCGCGAGGCCGAGGCGGCGATCGACTCCCAAGGACGCGTGCGCACGCTCGTGCAGGGCTCGAACGCGAGCGACGAGATCGGCGACCTCTCGCGCAGCTTCTCCGCGGCGCTGGCCCGGCTCGCCGAGCACCACGACTACCTCGAACGCCTCGCCGACCGCCTTTCGCACGAGCTTCGCACGCCCGTCGCCGTGGTCGCCTCGTCGCTGGAGAACTTGAAGTCCGGGCCGCTCGACGGCGCCGCCCGCGACTACATCGAGCGCGCCGAGCAGGCGCTGCGCCGGATCTCCCTCACGCTGACGCGCATGCGCGAAGCCTCGCGTCTCGAGCAGACGCTGTCCTCGGCCGAGCGCGAGCGCTTCGACCTCGCAGCACTCGTGCGCGCCGCCACCGAGGGCTACCGGGATGCGTTCCCCGGGCGCGAGCTCGTCGTGCGCGGCGCGCGCGAGCCGGCGATGATCGACGGCGCGCCGGACCTCGTCGCCCAGCTGCTCGACAAGCTGGTGGAGAACGCCGCGGACTTCGCGGTTCCCGGCACGCCGATCGAGATCGCCGTGGAGCGCGACGCGCGCAGCGTCACCCTCGTCGTGCGCAACCAGGGTCCGCCGCTTCCCGACGGCGGCGAGGCGCGACTCTTCGATTCGATGGTCTCGCTGCGCGCGCCGACCAGCAGCCCGGCCAGTCCGCATCTCGGACTCGGGCTCTTCGTGGTGCGCCAGATCGCCACGTTCCACGCGGCCACGGCGCAGGCGCGCAACCTGGCCGATGGCAGCGGCGTGGCCGTCTCGGTGACCTTCCCGCCCGCTTGAACCGGCGCACCGGGCTTCGCTGCGGCGGCGGTCGTTCCGGTGCGCCTGAAGGCGCCCTCCTCGTCGCCGCTCTGCGCGACGCCCCTGTGCTGCCGACGCGCACCGGAGATCCCGCCGGCAGGCTCCTTGGGAGTGCATGCAGGGAGAAGCCGGTGCGGCTCAGCCGGGCGGAGCGCGG